>JAABUS010000612.1_pt1 | contig 88830 bp, 78 predicted proteins | sample 5560161 | NCBI WGS metagenome assembly JAABUS01 (sample SAMN10711885, study PRJNA513376) | rock metagenome | isolation source: Antarctica rocks | place: Antarctica: Victoria Land, Trio Nunatak nord | collected 2016-01-04
CGTAGAAGTCGCCCATGCGCAGGAACAGCAGGGCGTCCGGGTTGTCGGCCTTGAGGGCGAACCACTGGGCGATGGCGGGGGAGGCGCCGGCGGCGCTGGGAAGCTCCATCGACCCATTCTATCAAACCATGCCGCAACTGCGAAGCGGCTGGGTTTCGCGCCAGGGATCGCTGGCGTATGCAGGCCAACCCGACCGGGTACAGCCCGGCCCGCTTCAGGAGACGACCCATGGCTGACGGCATCATCGAACCGCGCGCTGGCCGCGTCTCGGCCGAGGAGGCGCTCGCGCTGCACTCATCGGGACGGCCGGGCAAGCTGGAGACCCGGATCAGCAAGCCGCTGGTGACCGCACGCGACCTTAGCCTCGCCTACTCGCCCGGCGTCGCCGAGCCCTGCCTGCACATCCAGCGCGACCCGGCGCTGGCCTATGACTACACGACCAAGGGCAACATGGTCGCCGTCGTCTCCAACGGCACCGCGGTGCTCGGCCTCGGCAACCTCGGCGCGCTCGCCAGCAAGCCGGTGATGGAGGGCAAGGTCGCGCTATTCAAGCGCTTCGCCGACCTCGACGGCATCGACCTCGAGATCTCGACCGAGGACGTGGACGAGTTCGTTAACTGCGTGCGCTTCCTGGGAGCGGGCTTTGGCGGCATCAACCTTGAGGACATCAAGGCGCCGGAGTGCTTCGTCATCGAGAGCCGGCTGCGCGAGCTGATGGACATTCCGGTGTTCCACGACGACCAGCACGGCACGGCGATCGTCGCGGCGGCCGGGCTGATCAACGCGTGCCACCTGACCGGGCGCAGCCTGGCGGACACGCGGCTCGTGGTGAACGGCGCGGGCGCTGCCGCCATCGCCTGCGTCGAGTTGCTGAAGGCGATGGGCGTGCGGCCGGAGCACGTGACGCTGTGCGACACCAAGGGCGTCGTCTATCAGGGCCGCACCGCGGGGATGAACCAGTGGAAATCGGGCCACGCCGTCGCGACCGAGGCGCGCACCCTGGCCGAGGCGGTGGCGGGGGCGGACGCGTTCTTCGGCCTCTCGGTGCGCGGCGCGCTCACCGCCGAGATGGTGCGCAGCATGGCGCCGCGGCCGATCATCTTCGCGATGGCCAATCCCGACCCGGAGATCACGCCCGAGGAGGCGCGCGCCGTGCGGGACGACGCGATCATCGCGACCGGGCGCAGCGACTACCCGAACCAGGTCAACAACGTGCTCGGCTTCCCCTACATCTTCCGCGGCGCGCTGGACGTGCGGGCCAGCACGATCAACGACGCGATGAAGGTCGCCGCCGCCGAGGCGCTGGCGGCGCTGGCGCGGGAGGACGTGCCGGACGAGGTGCACACGGCGTCATCGGGCGGCGCGCGGCTGCATTTCGGGCCGGATTACATCATCCCCAACGCGTTCGACCCGCGGCTGATCAGCCAGGTGCCGCCTGCGGTGGCCCGCGCCGCGATGGAAAGCGGGGTCGCCCGGCGCCCGATGGCGGACCTGCGCAAATACGCCCGCACCCTGTCCGGCCGGCTCGACCCCACGGCCAACGCGCTCGACGCCATCATGGAGCGGGTGCGCGCCGCACCGCAGCGCGTGGTGTTCGCCGAGGGCGAGGAGGAGAAGGTCGTCCGCGCCGCCGTCGCCTTTCGCAACGCAGGATACGGCACGCCGGTGCTGATCGGCCGGGAGGACCGGGTGCGGCAGACGATGGCCGGGCTGGGCCTGGGCGTGGCGGACGGGATCGAGGTGCACAACGCCCGGCTGTCGCAGCACAACGCGCGCTATGTGGCGCTGCTGTATGCCCGGCTGCAGCGGCAGGGCGTGCTGGAGCGGGACTGCCAGCGCATGGTGAACCAGGACCGCAACGTATTCGCGGCCTGCATGGTCGCGGGCGCCGACGCCGACGCCATGCTGACCGGCCTGACCCGCTCCGCCGCCGTGTGCCTGGACGACATCGGCCAGGTGATCGACACGGCGCCGGGCAAGATCATGTTCGGCCTGACGCTGATGGTCGGCGGCCAGGGCACGATCTTCATCAGCGACACGCTGCGGCACGAGCGGCCGACGCCGCAGCAACTGGCCGACATCGCGGTCGGCAGCGCCGCAGCGGCGCGGCAACTCGGGCACGAGCCGCGGGTGGCGCTGCTGTCGCACTCGACGTTTGGCAACCCGATGCACCGCACGGTGCTCGGCATCCGGGAGGCGGTGTCGATCCTGGACAGCCGCGGCGTCGATTTCGAGTACGACGGGGACATGAGCCCGGACGTGGCGCTCGATCCCGCCATCCGCGCGCTGTACCCGTTCTGCCGGCTGACGGGGAATGCCAACGTGCTGGTGATGCCGGGCCTGCACTCGGCGCACATCACCTCGCGCCTGGCGCCGCGGCTTGGCCAGGGCAGCACGATCGGGCCGCTGCTGCTCGGGCTGTCGCACCCGGCGCAGATCGTGCCGATGGGCGCGTCGGTGAGCCAGATCGTGGACCTGGCCGGGCTCGCCGCCTATCAGGCCATCGACGCCCAGGCTATCAACGGCGCGTAAACCTCTGGTCGGGACCGAATAAGTGGATCATCCGAGCTTGAACCCGCTGGCCGGCGAACGGCCGGCCGAGGTTGCGAACCGCCTCAAAAGCATCTTTGCCGGATCGATCGGCAACCTGATCGAGTGGTACGATTTCTACGTCTATAACTCGTTCGCGATCTATTTCGCCAAGTCGTTCAGCAGCAGCACTGACCCCACGGTGCAGTTCCTCACGGCATTCGGCATCTACGCCGTGGGATTTTTCATCCGTCCCGTCGGTGGGATGATCCTTGGATACTACGCGGACCGGCAGGGGCGGCGCGGCGCGTTGACCCTTTCGGTGACGCTGATGTGCGCGGGCTCCGGGCTGATCGCAATTCTGCCCACCTACGCCACTGCCGGCGTCATGGCACCCTTGCTGCTCCTGCTGGCCCGGCTGCTGCAGGGCTTGTCGCTGGGCGGCGAGTATGCGTCGTCGGCGACCTATCTGAGTGAGATCGCCGGGTCGAAGCACCGGGGGTTCTACAGCTCGTTCCAATACGTGACGCTGATCGGCGGGCAGGTCGTCGCCGCCCTCGTGCTGCTGATCATGCAGCAGGCGTTCAGCGCGGCGGAGCTGGAGGCGTGGGCCTGGCGCATCCCCTTCGCCATCGGCGCGTTCGGCGCGCTGTATGGCCTGTATCTGCGCCGCAACCTGGCCGAAACGGAGGAATGGCAGCGCGCCAGCCGTGAGCCGCGGCAGAACCTGTTCAAGGAGCTGTTGAAGCATCCGAAAGAGCTGCTGCTGGTATTCGGCCTGACGATGGGCGGCACCACGGCGTTCTACACCTTCAGCAGCTACATGCCGACCTACCTGTCCAACACGCTGAAGTTCCCGCGCGAGTGGGTCGCGGAAATCAGCTTCATCACGCTGATTCTGTACGCCGCCATGCAGCCGGTGTTCGGCGCCATCAGCGACCGCATCGGCCGGCGCCCGGTGCTGATGTGGTTCGGCGTCATGGGCACGCTGTGCACGGTGCCGATCCTGACGGCTCTCGGTTCCACCACCGGCTACACCCAGGCGCTGCTGCTGATCCTGGCGGCGCTGGTGATCGTGTCCGGCTACACGTCGATCAACGCGGTGGTGAAGGCCGAACTGTTTCCGGCCGGGGTACGGGCACTGGGGGTTGGCCTGCCGTATGCGCTGGCGGCTTCGATCTTCGGCGGCACGGCGCCGCTGATCGCGCTGCAGTTCAAGGCGGCAGGGCACGAGAGCTGGTTCTACTGGTACGTCACCGGGCTCACGTTCCTGTCGCTGCTGGTCTATACACTGATGCGGGACACCAAGACCAACACGCGCATGGAGAGCTGAGGCACACGGATCAGGCAGATGCCTCCACGGCGCGGGGGGCATCAAGCCTGGCCGCGCCGTCGGTCAGCATCTCGATGCGCCCGGTGATCTGCCCGCCGTCCTCGACCTGCAGGCGGCGGCAACGGGCGGTGCCCAGCACCTTGCCGGTCGCGCGGACGATCAGGTTGCCGCGGACCGTGAGGGTGCCGTCGATGATGCCGGCGATCTCCGCGTCCTCGACCTCGACCTCGCCCTTGAACACGCCGCCCTGCGCGATGCTCAGTTCGGTTGCATGGATCATGCTGGCCTCGACCGTGCCCTCGACGACCAGGCGCTCGGCGTCGGCGACGGTGCCCTGGACGGAGATGCCGCGGCCGACGACCAGGGTGCGGCGCTCGGACACCTCGCGCGCACGGTCTGGCGGCATGCTGGGGCGCGGCGGGGCCACGAGGCCCGTCATGCCGCCGGTTGTCGAGGCCGGAGCGGTGGGCACGCCGAGGCTCGGGGCGGAAAACGGCGTGCGGCCCATGGCTGGAGCCTCCTTGGACGGGATGGGACGGTATGGGGGAACGCCGAGGCCGGTATCGACCGGCCAGTTCGGCGCGTGCGGACCCGGCGCATGCGGTGCATCCGGCATGGCGTGCCCACCGAGCAGGCCCTCGGTGGCGCCGTCCTGGTCAGACTGCATGATTGCAGGCTCGTTGCCCATGTTACCTTCGGGTTTGCGGCGCTTGAACAAGCGGACCCTCCTTCGAGGCTGCACGCCCCTGTGTGGCGACGCGCGTTCTGCATGGCCTAACACACGCTCCCGTCGTTTCACAACCCGGTCTTACGTTTCACAACCCGGTACGAAACGCCAGCCGGCGCGGGCCCGCCCGGTTCAGCACGTGCACCATGGCCGCCGTGCCGACGACGGGCACCAGCAGGTTCAGGCCCGGCACGCTGCCCGCCAGCGCCAGCGCGACACCCTGGACCAGCACCGGCAGGCGCTGTGCCGCATAGCGCTGCAGGGCCTCGGGCCGGCCCATGCGGCGCATGGCGACACCCATGAACAGCCCGCGGCCGATCGCCCAGCCGGCGACGAGCCAGCCGAGCACGATGCCGACTCCGGGCAGCAGGATCGCCAGCAGCAGGGCCACGAGCTGAAGCGCCAGTACCTGCGCCCCGAGCGCCAGGCCGTCCCACGCCTGCACGGCCAGCGGCGCGCCGAGCGGCAACGGCAGGTCCGGATAGAAGCGGCGGTCCACCGCGGCGGCGACACGGTCCATGTAGAGCGTGGCGATCACCAGGGCGACCGGCACGAACAGCCACAATGCCAGCAGCGCGGCCCCGATGCCGCCAGCGAGGCCGGCAAGCCAGCCCAGCCAGCCCGGCTGCGCCACGACCTGCTCCACCGCCCACACGCTGCCGGCCAGCAGACCAAGAAACACCGCCGCCGACAGCGCGAGGCTGCGCCAGACGACGCCGAGGAACACCGGGTCCTGCAACTGGGCGATGGCGCGCGAGAGCGGAAACAGCATGCTGGCGTCCTGAAGGGCTGGAATTTGAGGAAACAAGGGCCTTGGGTTGCGGGCAGGTGGGGCGGATGTTAGGCGCACGCCAGGCCTTCGCGTCACGGCTAGCGCATTAGGAGCAACCATGTCCCAACCTGTGTCCCCGGCCTCGCCGTCGTCCGCGGCCCGATTCGACATACTCGGCATCGGCAACGCCATCGTGGACGTGGTAGCGCCCACCGGGGACGATTTCCTGTCGCGCCACGACATGCGGAAGGGCGGCATGGCGCTGATCTCCGCCGAACAGGCGGAGGCGCTCTATCGGGCGATGCCGCCGGGGCAGGAGAGCAGCGGCGGGTCGGCGGCCAACACCTGCGCCGTGGCGGCGGCGCTGGGCGCCCGGGTGGCGTTCCTGGGCAAAGTGGCGGAGGACCAGTTGGGCGCGGTGTTCCGGCACGACATCACCGCCGCCGGGGTGCATTTCCCGACCGCGCCGCTGCAGGGCCAGGCGCCCACCGCGCGCTGCCTGATCGCGGTGACGCCGGATGGGCAGCGCACCATGAACACCTACCTGGGCGCCTGCGTCAGCTTCGGCGGCGCAGATTTGGATGAGGGCCTGGTGGCCGACAGCGCCGTGACCTATCTCGAAGGCTATCTGTTCGATCCGCCCTTAGCGCAGGCAGCGTTCCACCGGGCCGCCGCGGTGGCGCATGACGCTGGACGCCTGGTGGCGCTGTCGTTGTCCGACGCGTTCTGCGTTGACCGGCACAGGCCAGCGTTCCGCGACTTGGTGCGCGACCACATCGACGTCCTGTTCGCCAACGAGGCCGAAATCTGCAGCCTGTATGAGGAGAACGAGTTCGAGACGGCAGTTCGGCGCGCCGGCGCGGATGTGGCGCTCGCGGCGCTGACCCGGAGCGGGGCGGGAAGCATCGTGCTGCGTGGCGCCGAGCGGGTGGAGGTTGCCGCCGCCCCGATCCAGGTGGTGGACACGACGGGAGCCGGCGATGCCTATGCGGCGGGGTTCCTGGCGGCCTATGCGGCTGGACGCGGGTTGCGCGCCTGCGGGCAGCTTGGCAGCCAGGCGGCTGCGGCGGCCATCGCGCAATATGGCGCCCGGCCGCGGGCCGACCTAAGCGCCATGATGGCATCGATCCAAGATTAGACTTGGAACTTTGATCGAAAGTCGTTGTTACCTCGCCTCGACGTGCCACGTGTTGCACAATGCAAACACTAATGAGAAGGATACGCAGATGCGGAAAACACTGCTGATGTCGGCAGCCCTGCTTGGCTTAGCCTACGGCCCAGCGTTGGCACAGAACTCAACATCGTCCACCATAAGCCCGCCGGCCCCGAACGCCAGCGTGGGCACGCCAGAGCCGAGCAACAGCCTGCCGGCCGGCGCCGGAACCGCGTCCCGTATGCGTCCGGGCAACGATATCGGCACGACCGGGATGCCTTCTGGTAGGCCAATGCCGATGTCCGGCACGCCCGACGACCAGAGCATGACTGGCATGCATCCAATGCGGGGCCGGATGCATCATGGTCGGATGATGCACGGCCGGGCTGGGATGGCGGACGACGCCGATGCGGCCGGAATGGACGCGCCGCGTGGCGGCGAGTATCGCGGTGGCGCCGGTTCACCGCGCTCCAACCGGGCCAGCAACATCGCGCCGTCCGATACGCGCTCTGACATTGCGCCGCGCCTGCCGGACCCGGCGTCCGCCAACAGCACGCCGGAGGGCTATCTGGCCGCGGCGCAGCGTGCGCTAGCGTCGGGCAAGACCGGTGCGGCGCAGGAGGCGCTGGAGCGCGCCGAGACCCGGGTGCTGAGCCGTTCGACCGACCCGTCGATGGCAGCGAGCCCGGCGGATATGCCGATGGTGCAACAGATCAGCCAGGCGCGCCGGGCGTTGGCAGCCCGCGACATGGCCGGTGCCAAGTCGGCTATCAACGCCGCGATGGCCAACGGAAGCTGATCCAGGCCGGGGCCGGCCCGCCGCGGGCCAGGCTCCGGCTTTGCTGAGCGTCATGCCCGCCCTGTCCCGCCGTTCATTGCGTTGAACGAGCAGGGGCAGGGCGAGCACGAATATTTTTTGGCTCGCAACAATGCGCCTGTCCGCCTATGTGTGCAACGCAACACGTGGGTGGCGGTCATGCCCCTGCGCCATCCCTATTCGCGGCCACGCCAGGCGCCAAGGTTTCCATGGACATTCGCAATATCGCCATCATCGCCCACGTTGACCACGGCAAGACGACGCTCGTCGACCAATTGCTGAAGCAATCGGGATCGTTCCGCGAGCATCAGCAGGTTGCGGAGCGTGCGATGGACAAGAATGACCTCGAGCGGGAACGCGGCATCACCATCCTGGCGAAGTGCACGAGCGTGATCTGGAAGGGCACCCGGATCAACATCGTGGATACGCCGGGCCACGCCGACTTCGGTGGCGAGGTCGAGCGTATTCTGAACATGGTCGATGGCGTGCTCGTGCTGGTGGACGCTGCCGAGGGCGCGCTGCCGCAGACCAAGTTCGTGGTGACCAAGGCGCTCGCCCGCGGCATCAAGCCGATCGTCGTCGTGAACAAGGTTGATCGCGGCGACGCCCGGCCGGACGAGGTGCATAACGAGGTTTTCGACCTGTTTGCGGCGTTGGGCGCCAATGACGAGCAGCTTGATTTTCCGATGCTGTATGCCTCGGGCCGCCAGGGCTGGGCAGATCCGACGATGGACGGGCCACGCAAGGACCTGGCGCCGCTGTTTGACCTGGTGATGAGCCACGTGCCGCCGACCGTGCTGGACAAGGAGGCGCCGTTCGCCATGGTGGCGAGCATCCTCGACTACGACAATTTCCTGGGCCGCGTGTTGACCGGCCGGGTGGAGCAGGGCCGGGCGCGGCTGAACATGCCGGTCAAGGTGCTGCGCCAGGATGGCTCGGTCGTGGAAAGCGGCCGGCTGACCAAGCTCATGGGCTATCGCGGCCTCGACCGCGTGCAGGTCGACGAGTGCGAGGCGGGCGACATCGTCGCGGTGGCGGGGCTGGAGGACGCGACGGTGCCGGACACCATCGGCGCGCCGGAGTTGGGTCATCCGTTGCCGGCCATCCCGGTCGATCCGCCGACGCTCGCCATGACGTTCCGGGTGAACGACGGCCCGCTGGGCGGCAAGGAGGGCAAGAAAGTAACCTCCCGCCAGATCCGCGACCGCCTGTTGCGCGAGGGCGAGGGCAATGTCGCGATCAAGATCACCGAGAGCAACGAGACCGACGCGTTCGAGGTTGCTGGCCGTGGCGAACTGCAGCTCGGCGTGCTGATCGAGCAGATGCGGCGGGAAGGGTTCGAGCTGACGATCGGCCGACCGCGGGTGCTGACCCAGAAAAACGCGGAGACAAACGACCGCGAGGAGCCGTTCGAGGACGTGCTGGTCGATGTGGACGAGCCGTATTCCGGAATTGTGGTCGAGAAGGTCAGCCGGCGCAAAGGCATGCTGCAGGACATGCGGCCATCGGGTGCCGGCAAGGTAAGGCTCACCTTCCACATGCCGAGCCGCGGCCTGATCGGCTACCACGGCGAGTTCCTGACCGACACGCGCGGCACCGGCATTATGAACCGGATCTTCACCGGCTATGAACCGTGGGCGGGCCAGATGGAGGGACGGCGCAATGGCAGCCTGATCAGCAGCGAGGGCGGCGAGGCGATCCACTATGCGCTGTTCTACTTGCAGGAACGCGGCACACTGTTTGTTGATCCCGGCGACAAGGTCTATGTTGGCCTGATACTGGGGGAGAACAGCCGTGGGGCAGACCTCGACGTAAATCCGATAAAGGAAAAGAAGCTGACCAACGTTCGCGCGTCGGGTAAGGACGACGCGATGCTGTTGATTCCGCCGCGCCGCATGTCGCTCGAGCAGGCCATCGCTTATATTGAGGATGACGAGCTGGTCGAGGTCACGCCAAGCGCTGTCCGTCTGCGTAAACGCTACCTCGATCCCAACCAACGCAAGCGGGCGGAGCGTAAATCGGACAGCGAAGCCGCCTGACGCCGTATCGTTTCTCGACGAAGCTGCCGTACTCCTGTCTAGTCTACAGCAGCATGGCGATTTTGTCCTGCTTCTCGATTCGGAGACTATAATGGACAGCTTGACTCGACGCATCTCCTCGACGTTGCTCGCGGCCGCCATGGTCGCCGGCCTCGCTGTTGAGCCGGTATTCGCGCAGATCACCCCAGGCGACGCGTTGACCGGTCCGGCCGGCGGAACCGGGAGCACCACATCGCCGAGCAACTCCCAAGGCACCCCAGCTGGCGGCACCGGCGCGATCGGCACGACCCGCGTCGGCCCGAGCGGTGCTGCTTTCAATAGTGACTCGGCCGCACCGGCACCGCGCCGCCGTGCCCGTCACGCTCGGCAGCGTGCGCGCCGCGCGCCGCGTCCGGCGATGAACGACACTGGGTCCGCTGCCGGCCTCAATGGGTCGAACGCTCCGTCCCGCTGATCGTCCGAGCTCCGCCCGGCGTTTCTTTCAATGCCGGGCGGACGACTTGGTCGCGCAGACCTGGGCCCGTCCTGAACGGACCCAATAACCTTGCAGCCGCTTCGACCTTTTCGCGATCGTGCCTTGTGGATCATGGGCGCTTACGGCTTCGCTGCCGGCTTGCCACTGCCGCTTTCCGGCTTCACGCTGCGCCAATGGCTGACCGAAGGCGGCACCTCGCTTGCGGCGATTGGCCTTACCGCGAATATCGGGCTGGCCTATACGCTGAAATTCCTCTGGTCGCCGTTGCTCGATCAGGTCTGGCCGCCAGCTGGGCTGGTTGGGTTCGGCCGTCGGCGTGGCTGGCTCCTGGCCATCCAACCCCTGCTGGCACTGGCGTGCCTGGCCCTCGCGCTCGCCGACCCACGGCAAGCGCCCATTCTGCTGGTGTCTGCCGCCGTGACGATCGCCTTCCTATCCGCCAGCCAAGACATCGTCGTGGACGCCTGGCGGATTGAGACCTTTCCGGAGCGGCTGCAGGGCATCGCGCTCGCGGCCTACATCTGGGGATACCGCCTGGCGCTGCTGGTCTCCGGCGCGGGCGCCATCGGCCTGGCCGACGTCATAGGCTGGCACTACGCATTGTCCGCCATGGCGGGCCTGGTCGGGGCCGGAGTGTTCGTGACGCTCGCCGCCATCGAACCGCCGCAACGGGCTGCCCTGGACGGCGTCCATGGCCTGCGCGCCCGGCTGCGGACGGCGGTCATCGAGCCGTTCCGCGACTTCTGGCTGCGGCCTGGGGCAGGGCAGATCCTAGCGTTCGTCATGCTGTTCAAGCTCGGCGAGGCGCTGGCCCACACCATGGCGACGCCGTTCTACCGCGACATGGGATTCGACCGCGCCCAGGTCGCGCTCGCAACCGGCGTGCCGGGCTTGGCGGCGAGCCTGCTGGGCGCCGCGGCTGGCGGCTGGCTTGTGGTCCGCATCGGCACCGGACGGGCGCTGGTGCTGACCGGCTTTGTCCAGATGGCCTCGATGGCGCTGTATTTCGCCCTGGCCGTCTCGGGCGGCGACACGCGCATCCTGCTGGCCAAAGTCATGCTGGAGAACTTTGCCGAGGCAATGGCCGATGCAGCGTTCCTCACCTATTTGTCGGCACTGTGCTCCAGCGCCTTCACCGCCACGCAGTATGCGCTGCTGTCCTCGCTCGCGGCGGTCGGGCTGCGTACCGTGGGCGGGTTCTCGGGCGTCCTGGCGACGGCCCTGGGATGGGTGCCGTTCTACGCGCTCACCATCTTCGCCGCCGTTCCGGCCATGCTGGTCATGCTTGGGCTGCTGCGAAGGTTCCCGCCGCCTCGCTCTCAGGCAGCCAGATCGTGACGGTCGTGCCCGCGCCCTCGATGCTCTCGATCAGCATCTGCCCGCGATGCCGGTTGACGATGTGCTTGACAATCGCGAGGCCCAGCCCGGTGCCGCCCACGGCACGCGACCGGCCCTTGTCGGCCCGGTAAAAACGTTCGGTCAGCCGGGGTATGTGCGCCCGCGCGATCCCCTGGCCGTCGTCGGACACCGACAGCGTGACGCCGGGCCGCACCGGCCAGCGGCCGCCCGGCACGACCCGCCCAGCCACTACGGTTACCACCCCACCCTCCCGGCCATACTTCACCGCGTTGTCCAGCAGGTTCTGCAGCACCTGTTCCAACTGGTCGTCGTCGCCCACAACGTGCGGCAGGCCCGGCGGGACCTGGACGTCCAGCCGTATCCGGCGTGCCGCCACCTGCGGTTCGAAACCTGCTGCGAGCCGATGCACCAGGTCCTCCAGATTGACCCGCGTGGCCGGCAATTGGTGTTCGGTCAACTCGATGCGCGATAGGCTCAGCAGGTCGTCGATCAGGCGGTTCATGCGCTGCGCCTGCTCCGCCATGATGCCAAGGAAGCGGATCTGGGCTGGAGGGTCGTCGGCGGCCGGACCGCGCAGGGTGTCGATGAAGCCGATCAGGCTGGAGAGGGGCGTTCGCAACTCATGGCTGGCATTGGCCACGAAGTCGGCGCGCATCCGCTCCACCGCGCGCTCCCGGGTGCGGTCCGACAGCACGGCGACAATGCGGCCGCCGTCCGATAGCGGCGGATCGAGCGCCATGACCGTCGCATAGACCTCACGCGCCACGGGAACCGGCAGGCTTAGTTCGGCCGCCTGGTTCTCGCCCCGGCTTTGCGCGCGGTCGATGGCGGCGCGCAGGCCGGGATGGCGCAGCACGGCCGCCATATCGACGCCGAACGCCGCATGGGCGGCCGTATTGGCGCGCTGCACGCGCCGGTCGGGTCCGAGCACGATCAACGGGTCCGGCAGGCGCTGGACGATCACCTGTTCCGCCCGCAACAGGCCCTCGACCTGGATCGCGCGCACTGCCAGCGACCGCGACAGCCGCTCCGCCTCACGGGCAAGATGCGCCGTGGCGGCTAGGAAAGGACGCTCCGGCGGGTGGGTGGGCTGATCCGAGCCGGCCCAGTGCAGCACTGAGACGACAAGGCGCAGGTCCCGCGCCCAGAGCCAAGCCAAGGCAACCGATCCGGCCAGGACCAAGGCGACCGCGCCGAACGCCGGGCGCCATGCGAGATCACCCAGCGCCGCCAAGCCAAACAGCACGACGATTGGCAACGCGGCTAGCAGCGCCGCCGTCCGTAGGCACAAGGTCGCACCCACGCGGGCGCCCGGATGCACGCGCCGCTATGCGCCGGGTGCAGCGAGGCTCTGCGGCGCCGGCTGCACGATGCGGGACGCGCCATGATCGACCTCGAAGATCGCGAGGCCGCGCCGTACCTGCCCGTCAGGCTGCAAGGCCAGCAACCCGTCCGCGCCGGTAAAGCCCTCGGGACGGGTGAGGGGGCCGGGTGCAAAGCCGCCGCTATTGGCCGCGACACGCGCGACGCCGGCGGCGTCATAGGCCAGGCTGGCGAGTTCCCGCGGCGGCGCCTTGTATTTGGCAGCGTAGGCCTGCTCAAACGGCACGCGCTGTGACGGGTCGGGGGCGGCATACCAGGCGCCTAAGACGGCAGTGAGATGGGACGCTTCCCGAGCCCAAAGCGCCGGACCCATGATGCGAACCTGGTCGGGTCCCATGTCATAGAACGTCAGCAAAGGCACTGCCTGGCCGAGTAGTTCACCGGCAGCGCCCAGCAGCAATGCATCGACCGGCGGTGGCGGTGGAGTTTGTCGGCCAAGCTCCGTGGCCTCCCGCCGGCCATCCGCGTCGCCGCGGGACCGCGCCTCCTGCTGTTGCTGCTCGACTGGGCCGTGCCTCGCGTCATATCCCGAGATGCTTCTCAGCGCGGCATTGAGGGTTGCAAAACCACCGCCGTAGCGCATGATTTTTGGCTCCGCGAGGCCGGCAGCGGCGGCGGCGCTGGTCAACCCGCTGGCCAGAGCGTCTCCGAATGCATTCTTCGGCAGCACGGCCGCGACCTGAGTCTTACCCTCAGCCTGTACGGCAACGACTAGCCGGCGCACCTGCTGAGCGGGGGTGATCCCCAGCGTCCAAACGCCGGGCTGCGCCTGTGCGGCGTCGGAGGTGAAGGCCAGCACGGGAACGCCGGCCGCCTTGGCCAGTGGCGCTACGGCTCCGGTCTCTGCGGCGGTGAGCGGTCCCAATAGCAGCCCGGTTCCGGCCGCAAGCGCCAGCTTGGCGGCCTCGGCGGCACCGCCGGGCGTGCTGGCGGTATCCCGTGCGTCCAGCGGCGGCGCGTCCGGTTGATCGAGCGCGAGTTGGGCGGCCCGCAGCAATGCCTGGCCAACCTCGGCATTCGGCCCGGTAAGCGGCAGCAGGATCGTCACTCGCCGGCCTGGTGACCCCGGCGCCGTGACCTGTGGCGCCGTGGCAACGCCGGCTGGCAGCGAACCGCCATAGCCGGCGCCGCCTGTGTCGGCTACGCAGGCAGCCAGGCCGGCGGCTGCAACAAGGAGCGTCAATGCCCGACCGAACTCTCGACGACGAACCATGTCCCGAACCCCTTGTTGGTGATCCCGCACCGGATCGCCCGTCGTCTATAGCACCAGGACTCGTGCTGGTTGCCACCCCGATCGGCAACTTGGCGGATATGTCTTCGCGTGCGCTGGACACGCTGCGCAGTGCGGACCTTGTGCTGTGCGAAGATACCCGCACGACGGCCCGCCTGCTGATGCATTACGGAGTCACGGCCCGCACGTCGCCGTTGCACGACCACAACGAGGAGGGGCGCATCCCGGCGCTGCTCGATACGCTGCGGGGCGGCGGCCGGGTGGCGTTGGTGTCGGATGCCGGGACGCCGCTCGTGTCCGATCCGGGTTTCCGCTTGGTGCGGGCGGCCATAGCTGCGGGGTTGCCGGTGTCGGCGGTGCCGGGACCGAATGCGGCGGTCATGGCGCTGGTTCTGTCCGGTCTGCCGTCGCAGCCGTTCATGTTTCTAGGCTTTCCACCTCCGCGCTCAGCGGCGCGCCTGGCAACCTTTGGCCGGCTTCGCGCCGCAGAACACGCCGGCCTGTCTGCCACCTTGTTGTGGCATGAAGCCCCGCATCGCCTGGCGGAGTCGCTCGCCGATCTCGCTGCCCAGTTCGGCGACCGTCCGGCCGCCGTGGCACGCGAGCTGACCAAGCGCTTCGAGGAGGTCCGCCGCGGTTTGCTGCCTGAACTTGCCGACCACTACGCAACCGCCGCAGCCCGCGGAGAGATTACGATCGTCGTTGGCCCGGCACCCGAAAACGCCGCTGATGCCGACGACCTCGACCAGCAATTGCGTCAGGCCATGGCGCAGAACAGCCTCAAGGACGCAGCCGCGCTCGTGTCCACAGCGACCGGGCTGCCGCGCAAGGTCGTGTATGCCCGGGCGCTGGCGCTTGACCGGTCCTAGCGGCCGGAGACGATACGATCAACCAATTGCTTAACAGTGGGAACGAATCCATTGGAATAAAACGGATCATTGGCAAACCGGTAGGCGTTGTGTCCACTGAACATCAACTGATGCTCAATTGCCTCCGGGGTCTGGTCCTCGCGTCGCACCGACTGCAGCGTCTTCTGGATGCAGAAGCTGCGTGGGTCGGCCTTCTTGCCGTTGTCGTAGTCGGGCCCGTGCTGGCTCCAATTGCTGAACCGGCACTGGCTTAGGCAGCCCATGCAGGACACCTGATCGTCGGTGATACGCGCCGCCCGCTCCGGGGTCACAAAGATCAACGTGCTGTCGGGAGTGCGCAAGGCCTCGGTGAACCCGGCGACGACCCAGCCCTCGACGTTGAACAGGTCGTTCGGCGTCAGATACACCGGCCGCTTGCGCGGTCCGATGCCGAGCATGGCGACATGCTCGCCCATCGGCTCCGTCGAGTAGGCCACCTGATGCTCGCCGCGCTCCCGCAGTTCGCCGATGAAGCCGTTGTTGACCGCGCTGGAGTAAAAACCGGTCGGGCTGAACTTGTTCAGGAAAACGTCGCCCTCTTTCAAGCTCAACAACCGTTGCTTCCAGGCGTCGCTGATTGGGCTCTCCTTGGTCAGCAACGGCCGGGTGCCAAACTGGAAGGCGATCGGGCCAAGGTCCGGATTGTCGATCCAGTCCTCCCACTCCTCAAGCCACCAAACGCCGCCGGCCATGATGATCGGGGTCTGATCCAGTCCGAAGGTGCGCATCAGCTTGCGCAGGGCGAGCACGCGAGGGAAGGGGTCCTCGGGCTTGGTCGGGTCCTCGCCGTTGGACAGGCCATTATGCCCGCCCGCGAGCCAAGGGTCCTCATAGACGACGCCGCCGAGCAGCGACGCGGCTTTAGAGTAGGCGCGCTTCCACAATGCGCTGAAGGCGCGGGACGACGAGACGATAGGGTAGTAGTGCACGCCGAACCGGGCGGCGATGTCCGACAGGCGATACGGCATGCCGGCGCCGCAGGTCAGGCCATGGATCAGGCCTTTGGCGCCTTCTAGCACCCCGGTGATGACTCGCTCCGCCCCGCCCATTTCCCACAGGATGTTGGCATGCAAACGGCCCTGGCCGCCGGAGATATCGTGCGCGCGCTGGGCCTGGGCGATGCCGCCCTGGATGCCATGCTGGATCAGCTCCTCATGCCGCTCCCGCCGGGTCCGCCCGTGATACATCTGATCGAGCGGATTGCCCACCTCGTCGTAGAAATCGGCGTTCACCGCACTGAACGTGCCGGCGCCGCCGGTGCTTGCCCAGTGGCCCGAGCTGACGCCGGTGGAGACGCCGATGCCCTTGCCGCCCTCGATCAGCGGGAGGACGTCGACACCGCCCATGTGTATCGCGTTGACTGCCTTCATCCCCGCCTAGACCTTTGTTGTAACAGTTTGAAACATTGGCGGCCGGTTGCGCTTTTGCTAGACCCGGCCGGCCAATACTCCGGCCTGAAAGCTATTCGGCTGCGTCGGACTCGGACCGCTCACGACGGCCGCCCTCGCGCCCACCGTTTTCACGCCCGCCGCCGGCTTTGCTGCCGACCTGCTCGGTGATGTCGGCGCCCGTTGCCTGGTCCACGACCCGCATCGACAGCTTGACCTTGCCGCGGTCGTCGAACCCCAGGACCTTCACCTTCACGGCGTCGCCCTGGTTCACCACGTCCGTCGTCTTGTTGACCCGGCCCTGCTGCAGCTCGCTGATGTGCACCAGCCCATCCTTGGCGCCGAGGAAATTTACGAACGCGCCGAAATCGGCAGTCTTGACGACCTTGCCGTTGTAGATCTGGCCGATCTCCGGCTCGGCGACGATGCCGCGGATCATGTCGATCGCCTTCTGGCTCGCCGTCTCGGTCGTAGCGGCGATCTTGATCGTGCCGTCGTCCTCGATGTCGATCTTGGCGCCGCTCTGCTCCACGATGTCGCGGATTACCTTGCCGCCGGTGCCGATGACCTCGCGGATCTTCTCCTTCGGCACGGTGATGATCGTGATGCGCGGCGCCGTTGCAGCCACATCCGACCGGGCGCCTTGGATGGCGCGCGCCATCTCACCCAGGATATGCAGCCGGCCGTCGCGCGCCTGCTCCAGTGCAACCTTCATAATATCAGCAGTGATCGAGGTGATCTTGATGTCCATCTGCAGGCTGGTGACGCCCTGCTCGCTGCCGGCCACTTTGAAGTCCATGTCGCCGAGATGGTCCTCGTCGCCCAGGATGTCGGACAGCACAGCGAACCCGCGGTCCTCCTTGATCAGCCCCATGGCGATGCCGGCCACCGGGCGCGTGAGCGGGACGCCGGCGTCCATCAGGGCTAGGCTGGTGCCGCAGACCGTCGCCATCGAGGAACTGCCGTTGCTCTCGGTGATCTCGCTCACGACGCGCATGGTGTAGGGAAACACATCCTTGCCGGGCAGCACCGGGCGGACGGCGCGGTAGGCGAGCTTGCCATGGCCGATCTCACGCCGACCCGGGCTACCCATGCGGCCAGCTTCGCCAACGCTGTACGGGGGGAAGTTGTAGTGCAGCATGAAGTGCTCACGACGTTCACCCTCGAGTGCGTCAATAATCTGCTCGTCCTGCCCGGTGCCGAGCGTCGCGACGCACAGCGCCTGGGTCTCGCCACGGGTGAACAGGCTACTGCCATGCGCACGGGGCAGCACGCCGACCTCGGCCACGATCTGCCGCACGGTCTTGGTGTCGCGGCCATCGATGCGCAACCCGGTGTCCAATACCGCATTACGGACCACGTCGGCCTCAAGCTTCTTGAACAGCGATTTGGCCTTTTCGGGGTCATGCCCTTCGCTGGCGAGCGCTTCAATCGCGGCCTTCTTGGCGACGCCCACCTTCTCCTGACGGACCTGCTTCTGCCGCTCCTGATAGGCCTCGGCGAGGCTGGCGCGGGCGAGCTCGTCGATACGGCTGGAGAGCGCGGCCACTTCGGGGGCCGGCTCGGCAATCGTCCACGGCTCCTTCGCCGCGTGCTCCGCCAACTCGATGATCGCCTGGATTACCGGCTGAAAATGCGCGTGGCCGAATGTGACGGCGCCGAGCATCACGTCCTCGGACAGCTCCTGCGCCTCGCTCTCGACCATCAGCACGCCCTCGACCGTGCCGGCGAGCACGAGGTCGAGCTTGCTAGTCGCGAGCTGCTCGGCGGTTGGGTTGAGCAAGTACTCACCATTGGCGAAACCCACGCGCGCGGCGCCCACCGGGCCAAAAAACGGTATGCCCGACAACGTCAACGCGGCCGAACAACCAATCAATGCAACGATGTCCGGGTCGTTCTCCATGTCGTGGCTCAGCACGGTCGCGACGACCTGGACCTCATTCCGGAAGCCCTGGGGAAACAGCGGGCGGATCGGACGGTCGATGAGGCGGCTGGTCAGCACTTCCTTCTCGGAGGGCCGGCCCTCGCGCTTGAAGAAACCGCCGGGGATCTTGCCGGCAGCAAATGCCTTTTCCTGGTAGTTCACCGTCAGCGGGAAGAAGTCCTGGCCGGGCTTGGCAGAACGCACTCCCACAGCAGTGCACAGCACAATGGTGTCGCCATAGCGGGCCAGCACGGCGCCATCAGCCTGACGTGCGATCTTGCCGGTCTCCAGGACCAGCTTACGGCCGCCCCAGTCGAGTTCCTTACGGAAATAGTTGAACATGCGTGTCGTGTCCTTCAGATGCGGGACAGGCGACGAGCGAACGGTACCCTGGTCCGGTGGGCGGCGTCTCGGGCGACATGGGGGCGGACTGCGAGCGATGCAGCCGCAGCGGACTGTATGGAACGCAGACCGCTGAACCATGTGGCCGGAGGCGCCGTCGCGGACAGGTTCGGCTGCTCGTGCCGCATCGCGCGGTGGTCACCCGGCGCCCCCATGGCACCGGGGTGGCATTCGTCTAGCGGCGCAGGCCCAGCCGGCCGATCAGCGCCTGATAGCGCACGCTGTCCTTCTTGCTCAAATAATCGAGCAGACGGCGGCGGCGGCCGACCAGCATCAGCAAGCCGCGGCGGCTATGGAAGTCTTTTGCGTGTACCTTGAGGTGTTCGGTCAGGTTCAAGATACGCTCGGTCGCCAGGGCAACCTGAACCTCAGGGCTGCCGGTGTCGGCGGTGCCAGTGGCGTACTCGGAAACAAGCGTCGTGCGACGCTCTGCGGTAATCGACATCAGACTCACTCCGTGAGGGGGGTTACAGAAGGCGTTCCGGTTTCAGCCAGCCATCGCTCAGCCGGCATAAACCGATCACGCGCGTCCCCGCCATGGCGCGGGCCAATCCCCCATTCGGATCGGCCGTCTGTGGAATGCGGCCCATGAGGTCAACCAGGTTGATTGCCTGGCCGTTCGATAGACCGAAGACCTCGCTTTCAGTCAAGGCCAGCGCCGGGATGTCGGCCAGCGCGGTCGCAACCGGAAGCAAAAGGTTCGGGGAAGCTGGCGCGTTGTCCGCCTGCGCCACGCATTTGTCCAGTGAAATCGCTTGCGATTCGTTGAACGGCCCAACTCGCAATCGGCGCAACGCCGCAACGTGACCCAGCGTGCCGCAAGCCTGGGCCAGATCACGGGCGAGGCTGCGCATATACACGCCTTTGCCGGACTGCACCTCGAAAATGACGGTGTCGGCGTCGGTGCGCTCGACCATGGCGAAATGATCAACACGCGCCGGGCGCGGCTCCAGGACAGGCGCCCGGCCCTCGCGCGCCATGTCATAGGCACGCTCGCCCGCCACCTTGATCGCGGAATAGACCGGCGGGATTTGCATGATGCCGCCGATAAAGGCCGGCAGCGCTGCGGCGATCTGCGCATCCGTCGGACGCACGTCGGAGGTGGCGACGGTCTGGCCGTCCGCGTCGTCGGTGTCCCGCGCGTCGCCCAGCCGCAGCGTGAAGCGGTAGAGCTTGGTGCCGTCCATGACATAGGGCACGGTCTTGGTCGCATTGCCGAACGCGACCGGCAGCACGCCCGTGGCGAGCGGGTCGAGCGTGCCGCCATGCCCGGCCTTTTGCGCATCGAAGCCGCGGCGCACGCGGTTCACCACGTCCGTGCTGGTCATGCCGGCCGGCTTATCAACCACCAGCCACCCGTTAAGCGGGCGGCCACGCTTGCGTCGCATTGCGAGTCCTTGGGTTTAAAACCGGATGCTACCGGTCGGTATCCGTGGGCGGCACGGCGGACGACAGATCGCGCGCCACCTCCGGCGCCCGCAGCAGGCTGTCCACGTGCATCGCGTAGTCGAGCGTCGTGTCCGGCTGGAACGAGACTTGGGGCGCCACACGCAGCCGCATCTCATGCGCAAGCTGCGTGCGGAAATACGGGGCAGCGCGCTTCAGCGCCGGCAGCAGCGCGTCAATGTCGCTGCGGCCGAGCCGGGCAACGAAGGCGGTGGCGTTCTTCAGGTCCGGGCTGATCCGCACCTCGGTCACCGTGATCTTCGCATCTGCCAGGTCCGGATCGCGGAACTCCCCGCGGAAGAACAGCGACGAGAGCACGTGCCGGATCTCTTCCGATACGCGCAACTGCCGCTGGGTCGGCGCCTTGGCCGAGGGTTTGCTTTTCGGCCGGCGCTTGGCTGGCTCCGGCTTGGAAGCCGCTTTGAGACTGGGCTGCTTGCTCAACCCGGGACCATCTCGATTTCGAAGCACTCCACCACGTCGCCCTCGCGCAGATCGTTGTAGCCAGCGAAGCTCAGCCCGCACTCATAACCGCGCGCCACCTCGCGCACGTCGTCCTTGAAGCGCTTCAACTGGCTCAGCTCGCCGTTGTGGATCACCACGCCCTCACGCAGCAGTCGCACGCCGGCGCCGCGCTTCACCAGGCCCTCGGTCACCATGCAGCCGGCGACCTTGCCGGTCTTGGTGATGTCGAACACCTTGCGGATCTCGGCGTAGCCCAGGAAGTTTTCCCGCGCCTTCGGAGCGACCTTGCCCTTGACCATCTTCTCGATGTCGTCGGAGACGTCGTAGATGATCGAGTAGTAGCGGATATCGACGCCGTCCCGCTGCGCCAGCTCGCGCGCCTGGCTGGTGGCGCGGACGTTGAAGGCGACGATCACCGCGTCGCTGGCCCGCGCCAACTGGACGTCGCTTTCGGTAATCTGGCCCACGGCGGACAGCAGCACGCGGACCTTCACCTCCTCATGCGCCAGCTTCAGCACGGCGCCCTGGATCGCCTCGGCGCTGCCCTGCACGTCGGCCTTCACCAGAATGGCGACCTCTTTCAGCTCGCCTGCGACGGCCCGGGCCAGCATCTCCTCCAGCGTGCCGCGGGCAGCCGTCACGCCGGCCGCCGAACGGTCCTTCAGCTTGCGCTGGCGAAACTCGCTGATCTCACGCGCCCGCGCTTCGTTCTCCACGGCGACGAATGGCTCGCCGGCGGTGGGCACGCTGCTCAGCCCCAGGATCTCGACCGGCATGGACGGACCGGCAACCTTGATCTGCCGACCCTTGTCGTCGAGCATCGCGCGCACCCGACCCCACTCGGCGCCAGCCACCACGATATCACCCTGGTTGAGCGTGCCCTTCTGCACCAGGATGGTCGCCACCGGGCCGCGCCCGCGGTCCAGCCGGCTCTCGATCACGGAGCCCTCAGCCGCGCGCTTGGGGTTGGCGCGCAGGTCCAGGATCTCGGCCTGCAGCAGGATCGCCTCCTCCAGCTTATCCAGTCCGGTGCGCTTGGTGGCCGAAACCTCCACGTCCTGGGTCTCGCCGCCCATCTCCTCGACCACGACCTCGTAGCTCAGCAACTCCTGGCGCACGCGGGACGGGTTGGCGTCCGGCTTGTCCATCTTGTTGATCGCCACGATCAGCGGCGCGTTGGCCGCCTTGGCGTGGCGGATCGCCTCGATGGTCTGCGGCATCACGCCGTCATCGGCGGCCACGACCAGCACGACGATGTCCGTCACCGAAGCGCCGCGGCTGCGCATGGCGGTGAACGCCTCGTGGCCCGGCGTGTCGATGAAGGTGATGCGCGGGCCGTTCTTGTCGCCGCCGATCTTGTCCTCGTGCCCGACCAACTGCACCTGGTAGGCGCCGATATGCTGGGTGATGCCGCCGGCCTCGCCCGCCGCCACGTCGGTGCTGCGCAGCGCGTCCAGCAGGCTGGTCTTGCCGTGGTCCACATGACCCATGATCGTCACGACCGGAGCGCGATGCTCCAACTCGGTGTCCACGTCCAGCTCGCCGTCGATGCCAAGCTCGACATCGCTCTCGCTGACCCGACGGCTGCGATGGCCAAACTCCTCGACGACCAGCTCGGCCGTATCCGCGTCCAGCACCTGCGTCACGGTCGCCATCACGCCCATGCGCATCAGCGCCTTGACCACGTCGGGAACCCGCGCCGCCATACGGTTCGCCAGTTCCTGCACGGTGATCGCCTCGGGCAGGATCACGTCGCGCACGACCTTGACCTGATCGCTGCGCAGCAACTCGAGCTCAGCCTGCCGGCGCTCACGCTCACGCTGGCGACGCACCGAGGCAAGGCTACGCGACTTGTCGTCGTCGCCCTCGATTGCGGCCTGCACGTCGATGCGGCCGGGACGGCGGCGGTCGTCCACCACCTTCTTGACTACTGGCAGCACCGGCTTGCGGCCGGGCAGCACGGCGCCGGGGCGGCGACGCGGCGCCTCTTCCTCTTCGCCGGGGCGTGCGGCCTTGAGACGCAGGGTCTCCACCGGGGTGCCCGGCGCAGCAGGAGCGGCGGCCGGGCGTGTAGGACGGCGGACCTCCTCCGTGGCGATGGCCTTGGCAACGGGCGGCTCGGCGCCCACCGCCTCGGCAGCGACGCTTGCCGCCTCCTCCGCCTTGGCGCGCGCGGCCTCTTCGGCTGCCTGGCGTGCCGCCTCCTCGGCAGCTTTGCGGGCGTCCTCCTCGCGACGGCGCGCCTCTTCCGCGGCGGAGAGGATCGAAATCTTCTCCTGCTCGCGCCGTTCCGCATCGCGCCGGGCGGTCTCGCGCGCATTCTCCTGCAGCACGCGCTGGCGCACGGCGACCTCGGTTGCGGTCAGCGCACGACCGGCACCTGCGGCGGGGCGTGCGGCGATCGGCGGCCTCGGCGGCGCGCCGGGCACGACCGGGGCGATCGGCGTCGGGGCGCTAGGGGGAGGCGGCGCTACCGTCGCGCGCTTCTTGCGCACTTCCACCTGGACGACCTTGGATCGACCGTGGCTGAAACTCTGTCGTACTGACCCGGCATCCACAGTCCGGCCAAGCTCCAGCCGGCCCGCGGGCCGCAGAGAAAGCCGGCCCTTGGCCGCGTCCTGATCGTTGGTGTCGCTCATGCATCCGCCCGTTCAATCAATCCGTCCTGCCCGGCGATGCCGGACAAGCGGTGTGTCTCAATACTTAGCGCCTCGGCCAGCCGGCCATGCGCTACCGCCACATGCACTACATGGTCGCGGCCAAATACCGCCCCCAGTGCCATCCCGGACAGCGGCGCCGCCACCGGCACGTCCTTCGCTCCGCTCAGGAAGCGCGTCCGCTCGTCCGGACTGCCATCCGTCGCCTGGACGATCAGGCCGGCCCGTCCGGTCAACAGCCACTCGCGCGCCTTCTGGAATCCGCACACTGCCTGACCCGCGCGCCGGGTCAGGCCCAAGAGCTCAGTGATCCGTCGGGCTAGGCCGGACTGCACCAGCTCGACCAAATCGGTCGGCACGGCAACCTGTCCGCGCGCAGCTCGGGCGAATGCGCCTCGGGTGCGAGCGGTTTCTAGCACATCACGGCGCGCGCTCAACCAGATTCCCCGGCCGGGCAGCTTTGCAACCAGGTCGGGGACCAGAAGACGGTCTGGAGAGACGACGAAGCGGATCATCCGCCCGCGGTAGTCCCGTTCGCGGGTGACTGCACAACGGCGCAGCGGTCCGGTTTCAGGCTCGTCGTCGTCGGCAGGAAGGTCAGGGTCGTCAGGCGTGGGAAACCTCCCCGTCGAGCTTTGTCGCATCCAATTCGGCCGTATTGGCGCTGGGCTCTGTGCCTACGGCATCCTCGCCGTCGAACCAATGGGCACGGGCGGCCATGATAACCTCGTTGGCGGTGCCCTCGTCCATCGTCGTGCCAACAATCTCGACCAGCTCGTCCGACGCGAGGTCCGCCAGATCGTCGAGCGTCTTCACGCCTTTTTCGCCCAACGCCACCAGCATCGCCGGGGTCAGCACCTCGATCGAGGCGACATCGTCCGACACGCCGAGCGCCACGCGCTTCTCGGTCAGCTCGTCGTCGCGCCGGTTGAGGAACGCCTGGCCGCGGCGGATCAGCTCGTCCGCCACGCTCTCGTCGAAGCCCTCGATCTCCGCCAGCTCCTCCGGAGCCACATAGGCCAGCTCCTCGATCGTATTGAAGCCCTCGGTCACCAGCAGGCCGGCGATCACGTCGTCCACGTCCAGCGCCTCGACGAACAGCCCGGTGCGGCGGCGATACTCCTCCTGGCGGCGCTCGCTCTCCTCGGCCTCGGTCAGGATATCGATATCCCAACGGGTCAACTGGCTGGCAAGCCGCACGTTCTGGCCGCGGCGGCCGATGGCGAGCGAAAGCTGCTCGTCCGGAACCACCACCTCGACGCGGCCGGCCTCCTCGTCCATCACGACCTTGGTCACCTCGGCCGGCGCCAGCGCGTTCACGACGAACGTCGCGTGCTGCGATGACCACGGGATAATGTCGATCTTCTCGCCCTGCAGCTCCTGCACCACCGCCTGCACCCGGCTGCCGCGCATGCCGACGCAGGCGCCGACGGGGTCGATGCTCTGGTCGCGGCTGATCACCGCCATCTTGGCGCGACTGCCGGGATCACGCGCCACCGCTTTTATTTCAATGATCCCATCGTAGATCTCCGGCACTTCCTGCGCGAACAGTTTGGCTAGGAAGGCCGGATGGGTGCGGGATAGGAAAATTTGCGGCCCGCGCGGCTCCTCGCGGACGTCGTAGATGTAGGCCCGTACCCGGTCGCCGTTGCGAAAACTCTCGCGCGGGATCAGCTCGTCGCGCCGCAGCAGGGCCTCGGCGCGGCCAAGCTCGACCATCATGTTGCCGTACTCGGTGCGCTTCACCACGCCGTTGATGATTTCGCCGATGCGGTCCTTGAACTCGTCGTACTGCTTCTTGCGCTCATACTCGCGCACGCGCTGCACGATCACCTGCTTGGCGGTCTGCGCCGCGATGCGGCCGAAGTCGATCGGCGGCAGCGGGTCGATCAGGTGCTGGCCGAGCTGGATGTCCGGCTGAAACTTGCGGGCGATGTGGATCGGGATCTGGGTTTCCTCGTTCTCCACCGTCTCCACCGCCTCGGTCCAGCGCGACAGGCGAACGTCGCCGGTCTTTTTGTCGATGGTGGCGCGGATGTCCTTCTCATGGCCATACTTGGCGCGACCGGCTTTCTGGATCGCCTGCTCCATCGCCTCGAGCACCTCGTCCCGCTCGATCATCTTCTCGCGCGCGACCGCGTCGGCCACCAGCAGGAGTTCGGGGCGGGAGACGGAGGTATCCATGGGTGCTCTCCTAGTTCGCCAGTTTCAGGCCAGCTGCTTTGGGCTGGGTGGGGTCAATATCGGTGTCGGACCGGGCAGAGGCGGTGGCCGCGATCAACGCGTCGGTCAGCAACAGCTTAGCACGCCGCACGTCGTTGAGCGGCAACTCGACATCAGTTCCATCATCCAGCCGCAGCCGGGCGTGCGTATCGTCGGCGCCCAGGACAATGCCGGTGAAACGGCGTCGGCCGTCGTGCGGCATCAGCATCTCAACCCGCGCCTGATGCCCGGCGAACCGCACCCAATCCTTCGCCCGGGTCAGCGGCCGGTCGATCCCGGCCGAGCTGACCTCCAGCGTCCAGGCGCCGGGCAGCGGGTCCTCGACGTCCAGCACGGCGCTGACGGCGTGGGTGATGCGCTCGCAATCGTCCACGCTGATCTGCGAGCCGTCGGCGCGGTCCGCCATGACCTGAACAGTCGGCCGTTCACGGCCCAGTACGGCGATGCGCACCAAGTCATAGCCAAGATGAACAAGTTGCGGCGTGATCATGCCGGCGATCTTGGCTTCCAGTCCAGAATGGTTCGGCTCATCGGCAGCAACGGGGCGCGTCATTAAAGGACCCAAAAACAAAAAAGGCGGCCCGTGAAGGCCACCCCCGAAGTCAACGGAAGGTTTTTAATGTTACAGTTAGATAGTCCAGCCACATGCTTCACGCAAGGGGCATCAAGCAGGGTTGGCCGGAGACGGGACCGAAGTACGGATGAACGACCAGTAGCGCGGCACCCGTCCGGCCCGCAGCGCCTTCGCCTCATAGCGGGTTGGCGGCCAGCCCTCCGGACGCGCGGTGGCCGGGGCAGCGGCCTCGAACAGGTGCTGCGCCGCCATGACCTCGCCGACCCAGGCCTGGTAGGTTGGATCGTCCGAGGCAACACGCCAGGTGCCGCCGGGCTTCAGCACCCGGGCCAGTAACGCGGTCTGCGCCGGATGGACGAAGCGGCGTTTGGTGTGCCGTGCCTTGGGCCAAGGATCCGGGAACATCAGGAAGGTCCGGTCGAGACAGGCATCTGGTAGCGCCCGCAGCAGCAGGCGGGCGTCTTGGTCCCAAATACGAAGATTGGCGGGCAACGGCGCTGTTGCCTCCGCATCCTCAGGCACCAAGCGGGACAACAGCGAGCACAGGCCGTTCTCGAACACCTCGCAGGCGATCAGGCCGATGCCTGGATTGGCTTCGGCCAGCGCCTGCGCGTGCTCGCCGCCGCCGAAGCCGATCTCCAGCCAAAGCGCCTGGAGCCGGGGCTCGAAAGCACCAAGCGGGTCCGCCGCCTGCGTTTCCCGGAAACGCAGGCGGGGCAGGGTCGCATCGAGCAGCAATTGCTGACGCGGCCGCAGCGGATGGCTGCGGCTCCGGCCATACAGCCGGTCGGCGGGCTGCTTCAGCGCCGGGTTGCTCAGCGCCAGATCACTCAGCGATTGAAAGCGCTGCGCAGGGCCGGCACCAGGTCGGTCTTTTCCCAGGTGAATGTGCCCAAGTCCTCGTCCGGCGTGCGGCCGAAATGACCATAGGCGGAGGTAACGGCGTAGATCGGCCGGTTCATGTGCAGATGCTCACGGATGCCGCGCGGGCTGAGGTTCATCAGCTCCCGCAGCACGCGTTGCAGCTTCGCCTCGTCCACGTCCCTGCCGGTGTTGCCGAGATCGACATAGACGGAAAGCGGATGCGACACGCCGATGGCGTAGCTGATTTGCAGCGTACAGCGCTCGGCCAGCCCGGCGGCGACAACGTTCTTCGCCAAGTAGCGGCAGGCATAAGCGGCGCTGCGGTCCACCTTGGTCGGGTCCTTGCCGCTGAACGCGCCGCCGCCGTGCGGCGAGGCACCGCCGTAGGTGTCCACGATGATCTTGCGCCCGGTCAGCCCGGCGTCGCCGTCCGGTCCGCCGATGACGAAATTGCCGGTCGGGTTCACATAGAACTCGTCGTCCGTCGGCATCCAGCCCGGCGGCAGGCTGCTCTCGACCAGCGGATACAGCATCTCCTTGATGCGGCGCTGGTCCATGCCCTCGTCATGCTGGGTCGAGACGACAATGCTGGTGGCGCCGACCGGCTTGCCGTCCACGTAGCGCAGTGTGACCTGGCTTTTGGCGTCCGGCTGCAGCCCGGCGACGGTGGGATCGCCGTTCTTCCGCAGCTCGCTCATGCGGCGCAGGATCAGGTGGGCGTAGTGGATCGGCGCCGGCATCAGTTCCGGCGTTTCGGTGCAGGCGTAGCCGAACATGATGCCCTGGTCGCCGGCGCCCTCGTCCTTGTTGCCGGCGCTGTCAACGCCCGCGGCGATATCGACGCTCTGGGCGTGCAGCAGGCAGTCAACTGCGGCATTGCGCCAACTGAAGCCGGCCTGGTCATAGCCGATGTCATGGATCGCGAGCCGGGTCAGGTGGCACAGCAGTTCGGGCGTGACGGTATTGGGGCCGCGAGTCTCGCCGGCGAGCACGACGCGGTTGGTGGTGACCAGCGTCTCGCAGCCGACGCGGCTATACGGGTCGGCGGCCAGGAAGGCGTCCAGGACAGTGTCGCTGATGCGGTCGGCGACCTTGTCGGGGTGTCCCTCGGACACCGATTCGGACGTAAACAGGTACTCGCCCTTGTCGCGCATGGATTTCTCCTCTTGTCGCGTTGGCATGAAGCGGGAGCGGCGTCGCGTTGGACAGCCCGCCGCACCGGCCGAACGCCGGGGCGGCGCGGGTTTGGCGCAATGGAGTATTCAGGTCAAGGTGACGCTGGTCAGGGCGGGGCGACGCAGGGCATCAAACCTCCCCTCATATTTCGGGCACGCGCGCCCCATATTTCGGGCACGCGCGACGCTCGGCTGGCGCTTCGCACAGCTCAACGAGGCCCGGCGTGCGCTGGTTTGCCAAGCCTCGGAGCGCCTATCCGAAAGCTGCGGTCGCTATTTGGCGCTCGGGTCGTCGGTGGGGTTGACGTATGTGATTGCGAACGGGCCTTCCCCATGCACCTGAATGACGGTGTCGTTGGCGGCCCAGGCATAGTGGTTCATATTGGCCGGCAGTGCTGCAAACCCGCCAGTCTCGAACGCCTGAGCCTTGCTCTTGTCCATCTTGTCTCCCATGCCAGCGTGGAAGCTGCCGGACAGGACCGTCACGTTCTCCGCGGTTGGATGGTGATGCGCGGGGATTTGGTAGTTGGCGGGCATTTTGATGCGGATGACGTAGAGTCCGGTTTTGGATGGATCGCCGGACAGCACCGCGAGCTGCGCGCCTTTTGGCAGCGGCGCCGGCCCCCCTTCCACTGCGGCAGGCCCGGCAAGCAGGTCAGCATGGCTTCCTTGTGCAAATACGGGCAGCGTGCCGGTCAGCAACACGGCAAATGTCGCTAAAGCTATACGCATGAACGACCTCCCTTATAGCCCGGCTTCGTTTTGCGGCCGGACATGGAAGGCACGTTAGGCCAACTCGTTTGCAATAACGGTAACGACTTTGCGACCGGCATGCTGGAGTTGGACTGCAGGGCCTACCGTTTGTGCGCCATCCCGAGAACATCGAGCATCGAATAGAGCCCTGGCGGCTTCCCGCCGGTCCAGGCCGCGGCACGGACCGCGCCGGTCGCGAACACTCGGCGGTCGAAGGCGCGATGGGTCAGCGCGATATGCTCGTTGCCGGCGGCGAACAGCAGCGTGTGCTCTCCCACGACCTGACCGCCACGTAGTGCTGCGAAGCCGATCGCGCCGGGTGGGCGGGGGCCGGTGTGGCCGTCGCGGCCACTGACCATCACGTCCTCAAGCCGCATGCCGCGGCCGCGCGCCACGGCGCGGCCCAAGCCAATGGCGGTGCCGGAGGGCGCGTCCACCTTTTGCCGGTGGTGCATCTCGACGATCTCGGCATCGTAGGCGTCAGCGGGCAGGGCAGCGGCAATCTGCTCGGCAAGCGCCAGCACGAGGTTCACGCCGGGCGCGAAGTTGGCGGCATAGATGATGGGAATGCTCGTCGCGGCCTGTGTCACCGCGGCCTCGTCGGCGGCGGACAGGCCCGAGGTGCCGAGCACCCAGGCGATGCCCGACTGCGCCATAACGTCGGCGTGCGCCTGCGCCGTGGCGGCATGGGTGAAGTCAATTACCACGTCGGACTGCGCGGCGAGGGTGGCAAGGTCCGGCAGCACGGCAACGTCCGGAGGCGGCGTCCGGCCCGATCCCGGCCGCAGCGTGCCGCCGGCGACCACATGCGCGGCTGCGCTGATCTCCGCTACGAGCAGCAGGCCCATCCGCCCGCCGACCCCCGCCACTCCAATCCGCATGTCGTTCTTTCCGCTGTGTTGCGCCCGAAGTACCCCGCGCGCTCAGCGAGGGGTCCTGGGTTGCCGCCTACGCGGCGGTCTTGAGCGCCAGGCTCTGGTAGGCCGCCGTCTCAAAATCGATGTAGCCGGTGACCGAGACGGGATCGGCGAACGGCAGTATCTGCGTCGCCCAAAACCCGCCGATGCCGTTCTGCCGGTCGATCCAGTAAAACAGGTTGGCGAGGCCGGCCCAGGCGAGTGCGCCGGCTGGGCGGCCAGTCGGCGCATCGACGTCGTTCACCATAAAACTCAAGGCCCAAGACTTGGACATGCCCGGGAAGAACTCAGCGTCATTGGATAGCGACGGGATGACGCCGGGCAGTCCCTTGATCTTCTTGTCGCCAAGACCGTTCTTCTCGGCAAGCAGCACGGTTTCCCGCTTCAGCACACGGCCGCCCTCGCCGGCACCGTCGTTCAGCCACATGCGGATGAAGCGGCAGTAGTCGCCGACCGTCGAATACAGCCCGTGCCCGCCCATGTGGACCTCCGGCTCCTGTGCCAGTTCCAGGTCGTTGAGTGACCTCAGCGAGCCGTCGGCCTCGCGCTGATGGATGCGCGCCAGGCGGGAGCGCATGGCGGGCGTGATGAAGAACCCGGTGTCCGTCATGCCGAGCGGCGCAAAGATCCGTTCCTGCATGACCTCGCCCAGCCGCTTGCCGGTGACGCCCTCCACGACCTGGCCGGCCCAGTCCATGTTGGAGCCGTACTCCCACCGCTCGCCGGGATCGAACAGCAGCGGCGTGTTGATCGACGCCCTCGTCGCGGTGATGACGCTCGGCTGGCCTTGCTCCTGCGCCAGGCGGTTGTAGTGCTCGTTGAAGAAGTCATAGCCGAACCCGGCGGTGTGCAGCAGCAGCATGCGCGTGGTGATGTCGCGCTTGGGCGCCCTGAGCTTTGGCTTGCCGTCGGCGTCGAAGCCATCCAGCACCTGGAGCTTGCCGATCTCCGGCGCGTAGGTCTTGGCCGGCGCGTCGAGATCAACCTTGCCCTCCTCGACCAGTTGCAGGACGGCGGTGCCGGTAATTGCCTTGGTGGTCGAGAAGATCGCGAAAACGCTGTCGGTCGTCATGTCGGCATCCTGGCCGAGCACGCGCTTGCCGGCGGCGCCTTCGTAGATGGCGCCGTTGCGGTCGGTGGCCATCGCCACCACCCCTGGCACCCATTGGTTTCCCGAGACGATCTTCTGCAGAATTGCGTCGGCCGACGCCTGTAGATTTGTGCTCATTGGCTTCCTCCGGTTTCTATGCGCAGGGCTTCGCGGACCGGCCATGCGGTCACGCTCTGTAGCCCTATCTTTGGACAGCCGCCATTCCCCTGAGCGCAGCCGCTAGGGTCGCCGCAGGCTGCGATACAGCGCGGCATACTCGGCGGCTGGCCGTGTCCAGCCGAAATCGGCGCGCATGGCGTTTCGCTGCATGCGGGCCCAGTCCTTCGGCTGTTGCCAGAGGCGGGCAGTGCGGGCGATGGCGTTCTCAAGCCCGGCCAGCGTCACCGGGGCGAACTGGACGCCGGTCGCCACCTCGGCCGCCTGTGCGGCTGCGTTCGCGTCGATGACGGTGTCCACCAGCCCGCCGACATGCGCCACCACCGGCAGGGCGCCATACCTTAAAGCGCAGAGTTGGGTGAGGCCACACGGCTCGAACCGCGACGGCACCACCAGCGCGTCGGAGCCGGCCTGGATCAAATGCGCCAGGCTCTCGTCAAAGCCGGCCAGCAGAGCGACCCGGCCCGGATGCGCCGCGGCGGCGGCGGCGAACCCATCCTGCCACTCGGGCTCGCCGGAGCCGAGCACGGCAAGCTGCGCGCCGTGGCCCAGCAACGCCGGCAGCGCTCCCAGCAGCAGGTCCATGCCCTTCTGCTGGGTGAGCCGGCTGACGACGCCGAACAGCAGGGTGGTTGGATCGGGCGTGAGATCCAGGCGCGCTTGCAGTGCGGCCTTGTTGCGCGCCCGGCGGCGCAGCCGGTGCACGCCGAAGTTGGCGGCCAGGTGGCCGTCGCTGGCCGGGTCCCAGACGTGGGTGTCGATGCCGTTCAGGATGCCCGACAGCGCGCCCGACCGGGTGCGCAGCAGGCCGTCGAGGCCCATGCCGCCCTCTGGCGTGCAGATCTCGGCGGCGTAGGTCGGCGATACCGTCGTGATCGCGTCGGCGAGCCGCAGGCCGGCCTTCAGGAAGCCGATGCCACCGTAGAACTCCACGCCATCGACGTTGTAGGCGGTCGCCGGCAGGCCGAGCGGGCCCAGCAGCTCCGCCGGAAAGCGGCCCTGGAACGCCAGGTTGTGCACCGTCATGACCGTCGCGGGCCGCGGCCCCCCGGCGTAGTGCAGATAGGCCGGCGCGAGGCCCGCCTGCCAGTCATGCGCGTGCACCACATCCGGCACGAACGGCGCAGCGGCGCCAAGCCCAAGGTCTGCCGCGATGCGCGACAGGGCGGCGAAACGCTGCGGGTTGTCGGAGAAGTCGGTCCCGTCCGGCCTGCCGTACGGCGTGCCCAGCCGGTCGTATAGATGCGGCGCCTCGATGCAGAACAGGCTCAGCCCGGCCGCGGTGCCCGCCAGCACCCGGACCGGTCCGCCGAACAGGTCGGGCACGCTGTGCACCACCGCGGCGTCATGCAACTCGGACAACACGGCGGGATAGCCCGGCACCAGGGACCGGACCTCGACCCCATGCGCCGCCAGCGCCGCCGGCAGGGCGCCCGCGACGTCCGCGAGCCCGCCAGTCTTGATCAGTGGATAGATTTCGGAGGTGACTGATAGGACGCGAAGCGGAGTCATGCCTGCAGTTTATCGATCATCGGCTGCGTGATGAGGCACACGCCCCGGTCGGTGCGGCGGAAGCGGGCGGCGTCGTGCTCGGGGTCCTCGCCGACCACCAGGCCGTCGGGGATGCGCACGCCGCGGTCGATGACGACGTTGCGCAGCCGGGCGGACCGGCCGACGGTGACGTAGGGCATGATCACCGCGGCGTCGATCACGGCCCGCGAGTGCGAGTGCACGCCGGTGAACAGCAGCGAACGGTGCACGGAGCTGCCGGAGACGATGCAGCCGCCGGACACCAGGGAGCTGACCGCCTGGCCGCGCCGGCCGGGCTCGTCGTGCACGAACTTGGCCGGCGGCACGATCTCGCCATAGGTCCAGATCGGCCAATCCCGGTCATACAGATCGAGGCCCGGGACGAAGTCGGTGAGATCGACGTTCGCCTCCCAGTAGGCATCGACGGTGCCGACGTCCCGCCAGTACGCCTCGGCCTCGTGGGACGACCGCACGCAGGAGTTGGCGAAGCGGTGCGCCACCGCCTTGCCGCGCGCGACGAGGTAGGGGATCACGTCCCGGCCGAAGTCATGGCCGCTGTCGGGGTCGGCGGCGTCCCGGCGGAGCTGGTCCATCAGGAACCGGGTGTCGAACACGTAGATGCCCATGCTGGCCAGCGCTTGGTCCGGGCTGCCGGGGATGCCGGGCGGGTCGGCGGGCTTCTCCAGGAACGAGACGATCCGGTCCTCGGCATCGACCGCCATCACGCCGAAGCCGGTCGCATCCATGCGCGGCACCTCGATGCAGCCCACCGTCACGTCGGCGCCTTGCTCGACGTGCTGCTGCAGCATCGGCTCGTAGTCCATCTTGTAGATGTGGTCGCCGGCCAGCAGGACGATGAAGCGCGGCTCGTAGCTCTCGATGATGTCGATGTTCTGAAACACCGCGTCGGCCGTGCCGGAGTACCAGCCGGTCTCCGACACGCGCTGGCTGGCAGGCAGGATGTCGAAGCTCTCGTTGCGCTCCGGCCGGAAGAAGTTCCAGCCGTGCTGCAGGTGGCGGATCAGGCTGTGCGCCTTATACTGGGTGGCGACCCCGATGCGGCGGATGCCCGAGTTCAGCGCATTGGACAACGCGAAGTCGATGATGCGCGACTTGCCGCCGAAGTATACCGCAGGCTTGGCGCGGATGTCGGTCAGCTCCATCAGCCGGCTGCCGCGCCCGCCGGCCAGCACGTAGGCCATGGCGGCGCGGGCGAGCGGCGCGTTCACCCCGGGGCTGGTGCGGATCATGGCTCGGCACTCCGCGTGGTGGGCTCCGGTCGGGCCTGGGGCGGGGTGTTCCAGATCTCGGTGGCGTATTCGGTGATGGTGCGGTCCGACGAGAACCAGGCGACGCCGGCCGTGTTGAGGATGCTTTTCCCCCACCACGCGGCCGGGTCGGTCCAAAGCTGGTCCACCGCCGCCTGCTGGTCTTGATAGCTTTGGAAATCGGCGGCGATCATGAACACGTCCCTTTCCACTAGATTTTGCACCAGCTCTTGGTAGCGGCCGGGTTCGCCTGGGGAAAACACGCCGGACCGGATGGCCTCCAGCGCCTGCTGCAGCGCATGGCAGGCCGCCACGTCGTCATATGCCGCAAGTCCTCGTTGAGCGCGGGCCAGCACCTGATCGGCGGTCATGCCGAAGATGAATATGTTGTCTGCGCCGACGTGGTCGCGGAGCTCGACGTTGGCGCCGTCCAGCGTGCCGATGGTCAGCGCGCCGTTCAAAGCGAGCTTCATGTTGCCGGTGCCGGACGCCTCCATGCCCGCGGTCGAGATCTGCTCGGATAGGTCGGCGGCCGGGATGATGACCTCGGCGAGGCTCACGTTGTAGTTTGGCAGGAACACCATCTTGAGACGCCCGGCGACCGACGGGTCGTGATTGATGACCTGCGCCACGTCGTAGGCCAGCCGGATCACCTGCTTCGCCACGCGGTAGCCCGGCGCTGCCTTGCCGGCGAAGATCTTGACCCGCGGCACCCAGTCGCGCGTCGGCTGCGCCCGGATCGCGTCGTAAAGCGCCACCGCCTGCAAGATATTCAGCAATTGGCGCTTGTATTCGTGGATGCGCTTGACCTGCACGTCGAACAGCGCGCGGGGGTTGACCTGGATGCCGGTGCGGTCGGCGATCAGCCGGGCCAGCGCCTCCTTGCGGTCCAGCCGCTGCTGCGCGAATGCCGCCTGGAAGCCGGGGTCGCCGGCATGGGCGCGGAGGTCTGCCAGCGCCGTGGCGTCCAGCAGCACGCGTGGACCCAGCGTATCAACCAGCAAGCTGGTCAGCCCCGGATTGGCCCGGTGCAGCCAGCGACGGAAGGTGACGCCGTTCGTCTTGTTGTTGATGCGGCCGGGATACTGGGCGTTCAGGTCGTGGAACACCGTCTTCTGCATCAAGCCGGTGTGCAGCGCCGACACGCCGTTGATGGAGTGCGACCCCAGGAACGCCAAATGCCCCATCCGCACCCGCCGGCCATGCCGCTCGTCGATCACCGACAGCGTGCGCAGCAGCGTCTCGTCCACCGCGCCATGGGCCGAGACGTGCTCCAGGTGGCGGCCGTTCAGCAGATAGATGATCTGCATGTGCCGGGGCAGCAGGCGCTCCATCAGCGAGACCGGCCAGGTCTCCAGCGCCTCGGGCAGCAGGGTGTGGTTGGTGTAGGCGAAGGTGGCGACGGTGGTGACCCAGGCGGCGCCCCACTCGATGCCGTGCACATCGACCAGCAGGCGCATCATCTCGGCGACGGCGATGGCCGGATGGGTGTCGTTGAGCTGGATCGCCGCCTTGTCGGAGAGGTTGGCCAGCGTGCCGAACTGCTCCAGGTGGCGGCGCAGCAGGTCCTGCAGCGAGGCGGAGGCGAAAAAGAACTCCTGCCGCAGCCGCAGCTCCTGCCCGGCGTCGCTCTCGTCGCCGGGATACAGCACGCGGGACACCGCCTCGGTCCGCATCCGGTCGCGCATGGCGCCGACGTGATCGCCACGGTTGAACTCATCCAGGTGCATCGGCGTCGCCGCCTGGGCCGACCAGAGCCGGAGCGTGTTGGCGTGGTGCAGCGGCGGCGCGCCATCCGGGCTGTCCGGGGCCGGGCCGCCGATCACCGGCATGTCGTAGGCGACCGCCGACAGCAGCTCGGCCGGCTGCCATTCATAGACGGTGCCGCCGTCCGCGCCCTCGTGCCGGGCCACGGTGCCGCCGAAGCCGATGGGATAGGCGACCTCGGCGCGCTCGAACTCCCACGGGTTGCCGAGCGACAGCCAGTCTTCTGGGAGTTCCTGCTGGATGCCATGATCGAGGATTTGACGGAACAAGCCGTTCTCGTAGCGGATGCCGTAGCCGTAGGCGGGGATGCCGAGCGTCGCCATGCTCTCCATGAAGCAGGCCGCGAGGCGCCCGAGCCCGCCATTGCCCAGGGCGGCGTCCGGCTCCTGCTCGCGCAGGCGGTCGAGGTCCACGCCCTCAGCCGCCAGCGCCGCCCGCACTTCGTCCAGCAGGCCCAAGTTGCCGATGGCGTCGAACAGCAGGCGGCCGATGAGGAACTCGAGCGACAGATAATAGACCCGCTTGGCGCCGCTCTCATAGGTGCGCCGGGTGCTGTCGAACCAGCAATCCAGCACGCTGTCGCGCACCGCGAGGGCGGTGGCGACGAACCAGTCGCGCTCGCTGGCGGCGCTGGGCGACTTGCCGACCTGGTAGGTGAGCTTGGCGACGATATTGGCCCGCAGGCGATTGACCGTGGAGGCGTCGTCGGTCGGGTGCGGGGCTGGGGCGGCTAGATCCATTCTGGCTTCCTTGGCATGACGGCTGCCACATGAACCGTCGGTTGTCGGTATCGGTTAAGCCATTCGGCGCGGGGCGACATCAGCGGAAGCATGAGCATTTCCCGTCCACTCCCGCCAGAGCAGGATCAGCGCCGCCATGATGGCGGGGCCCACAAACAATCCGAGCAGGCCGAAGCTCTCGACTCCGCCCAGGATGCCGAGCAGCACCCATAGGAACGGCAAGCGGGTGGCGCCGCCGATCAGCGCCGGGCGGATCGCGTGGTCGGCGACGAAGATGACGACCATGCCGGCGGCGAACAGCGCGATCGCCGCAACCGCGGACCCCGTCGCCAGCACCAGCAACGCCGCCACGGCAAGCACCACCATGGAACCGAGCGGAATCGTGGCGGCCACCGCGGTCAGCGCGCCCAGCAGCACCGGATGCGGCGCCCCGGCCAGCCAGTAGCCCACGCCCAGGACGGCGCCGATGCCGAACCCGACCAGCACCAGGCCGTCCACCGTGCCGTGCACGGAGGCGATGATCTGCCGCCCCAGGGCCTCGCCGTTCGGGCCGAACAGGCGGCGGCTCGCGACGCGCATCTGGGCGATCAGGTCCGGCCCGTCGCGGAACAGGAAGAACAAGGTGGCGAGCGTGAAGCCGAGCAGCACGCCGCGATGCGCCAGTTGCGCGCCGAACTGGCGGCTGACCAGCATGACCTGATCCCGGTCAACCCGGCCCAGCAGCGCCCGCGCATCCTCGGGCTCCCGCAGGTTCGCGTCCCACCATGCCGTCGCCTGCGCGGCGCCAACCGGCAGGCGGGCGATCCAGTCGGGCGGCGCCATGCCGTGGGCGCGGGCATCGACGACAAGGCCTGCCACCAGCCGCGCCTCATGGCCGAGCTGCACCGCAACCAGTGCGAGCGGGACGACGAACAGCAGGGTGATCGCGGCGGTGAACAGCAATGGCAGCAGCACGTTGTGGCGCCCGGTGCCGAACCGCCGCTGTGCCCGCAAGTACGATGGCCAGGTGGCGATCGCCAGGATCACCGCCCAGACCAGGGCGCGCAAGAAGCCCTCGAGCACATAGAGGCCCAGCGCCGTAAGGGCGATGGCGAGCGCCACCCGTGCGATCTGCTGGCCGCCCTGCGTCCGTTCGGTCTCGTGCGGGGTGGGCATGTCCATGGCGGGCATCCTGGCTGCGGCTTGGGATGTTATAGCGGGGCTTGCCCGGCTTGGCACCAGCCCGGCATGGCGTTGGCTTGCTGAATTGCGCCGGACGGGCCAGGCTGGTTGTGCCGACCGAGGGAGCCGGGGATGGACGACGATGCAGCGACCGACTGGAAGACCGACGGGGTGCAGGTTATTCCGGGCGGCAGCCTGGACAGCAACACGCCGCAGACGCCGGGCATGAACCGCGCCGCCGCGATCAACTTTGCCCGGACGGGTGCGCAGAAGCTATGGGCCGGGACGGTGCATATCCATCCCGATGCCAAGACCGGCGCGCACCACCATGGCGCGTTGGAGAGCGTGATCTATGTGCTGCGCGGCCGTGCGCGGATGCGCTGGGGGAATGCGCTGGAGTTCGTGGCCGAGGCCGGGCCGGGCGATTTTATTTTCGTGCCGCCGTTCGTGCCCCACCAGGAGATCAACGCGAGCACGACGGAGACGCTGGAATGCGTGCTGGTGCGGAGCGACAACGAGGCGGTGGTGGTGAATTTGGAGATTGCGGGGGTGGAGCGGCCGGAGTCGGTGGTTTGGGTGGACCCGATTCATCGGGGGGATGAGGTGGGTTGAGGATGGCCTCGGACCACCCCGCTATGCCCGACACCGGAGCCGGCGCGCTTCCGGCAACAGTCGAGGTCTCCGTTTATCGACAGCTCTGGCCTGATCTCGCCCACCTCGACGACCAGACGCTTCAAAATCACTTTGAGAGCTTCGGTGCGGAGGAGGGACGGCGCGCCAACTCGATCGTAACGCGGGAGGAGTTCGCGGCCCTAGTGCCCGCCGATGCAGACGCGCTAGAGATCGGGCCGTTCTGCAAGCCGTTGCTGCAAGGCGCCCGCACGAGGTACTTCGACGTGATGGACAAGGCGGCGCTGGAGGCGCGCGCGCGGGCGCTCGGTATGGAGAACCCGGCGGCGCCGCACATTGATTTCGTCTCGCCGTTTGGCGACCTTGTCGTCGTTGACGATACCTTTGACTGCGCCCTCAGCAGCCATTGCATCGAGCACCAGCCTGACCTGGTGGCGCACTTGCAGCAGGTCGCGCGCGTATTGCGCCCAGGTGGCCGTTATTTCCTCCTTGTTCCGGACAAGCGCTATTGCTTCGATGCACTGCTCGCGCCGTCCACCGTGGCGGACGTACTGGACGCGCACCATGCCAGTCGCAGGACGCACTCGCTCCGGAGCGTGATCGAGCACCGGGCGCTGACGACCCATAGCGACTGCGCCCGTCATTGGAGGGGGGACCACGGCTCGCTAGACGGAGAGGGGGCGGGTCGGGTGCTTACCGCGATTGCCGAGTTCGAAACTGCAAAGGGCGGATATGTGGACGTGCACGCCTGGTATTTCACGCCGCCAACCCTGTGCTCCATCGTCGGAATGCTCCGAGAAGCCGACTTTATTCCGTTCGAGGTTGAGCGGCTCTACCCGACGCGGGCCAACTCGATCGAGTTCTGGGCGGTGTTGCGAATGCAGCCAGCAAGGGCTTCCTATCCGCGGAGCGCTTGCTGATTGCATAGCTCTAAAAGCCGATCCAGTTGGGGGCCAAGGCTTTCAAGGGCGATGTCGAAATTGCTGTAAGATGGTTCTGTAAGCAGCCCGCCGGGAAATTGGACAGGAAGGTCGGGGCGGTCGGTTATGGAGTCTGGATCAATAAACAATATCGGAGCGGGTTCTTGCTGGAACTCCGCACTATCATAAATGTGAAGATCACACCGAGACCTCAAATTGTGCTGACTTGTAATTACAAGACCTATTTTATTGCAGACCCATCGATACTTCGCTAGGCCAGCGCCCCAGAATGTGACGAAGAAGTGGCTGGCCGAGACACATACAATGCTGTCTTGGATCGATCTGCCTATTAATGTGAGCAGTTTCACGTCTGTGTATTCGAAACGCTGCCGAAGTTGCATTGCAAGTTTAAGCTCCAATAAGATAGGGTCTACATCCGGCGGTTGCCTGAAGCTATCAAACGCCGTGGCAGGATTTCCTTCCAGCCGGCCATTGTGGCCATCGAGGATGACGGCAAGTTTTTCTATGCGGCCTGCCGTGTAGTCAATTAGATATTCGAGAAACTGGTACAAATTAACCGCGGTCCGGTTCTCTACACGCAAGCCGATAGTGACTATTGTGTATCCATTGGATTTGAGTTCGGACATCAGCAACCTTGAAGCCGATGTGCTTGGTGTCTCGGCCGCGAAACTGGCCACGCGTGTACTCAAGGATGTCGTGACATACTGGTCGAGCGCTCGGGCAAGGAAGTAGTTCTTCCGATAAACGAAAGAGCCAAGCGTCTCCACTTCTGAGCGCAACGAGCGGTCGATCTTCCCTGCCCATTCTATGAAAAGCGCGTCCAGTGGGCCGTATGCCTCCGTACCACGATTTGCGTTTGGGACTATGATGACTGGCAGGTAATCTGGTCCCATACTTCTCGATAAACGGTCGAACGCCGTGAGTTCGTTCCAAAGGTGATGACCAATGTGCATTCCGGGATAGCCGCGGCAGACCACGGCGGGGATGCGGCCGCCATGTCTTAGATAGCTTCCGAGCTTCTGATTGTGCGTGATAAAGTGGGTAAGGTAATCTACCGCGACGTCCGAGGCCGATATCCTGCTGTCATCTGCGACGTCAACGACCACCAAGTTTGCAGCCGGAATATATAGGTCGGCAATGCAAGTCAAGTGGTGCGTTGTGCTTATGTAAAAGACAAAATTATGCTCCGGCTCGGTGAAACGAAATGCCATTCGATGCTCGTGAAGCACTAGGCTCTGTTGGCTTCTCAACTCTCTGCCGTCGACGGGCGATAAGCACGTGAGATAACCATCACGCATTGCAAGGTCAACGTGTTCTTGTAGTTTTATTCTGAAGCAGTTTGAGACTGAGGCTAACAAGATATCGGCTTCAGCTAACCTCACCACAGGCGCCTGCTGCGACTCTTGCTGCAAACGCATAATCGTTGGTGACACTACTGTAAGTGGAAAGACCAGTTGTATTATGTCCCGAATGGTATTATCATCGATAAACTCGAGATAGAACGCTTCCGGTGTCGTTGAAGGTCTAACGGGAACCAGCAAATTACTGAAAATAGATGTCAAAGGCTCAAGCAACGCTGCTTCCAGGGTAGCCAGGTGATTTGGGCTCAACCGTTTCACATTATCTGTGATATGTCGGTATTCGTTATCGAGGAACCATGTAGCCCTGGCGCCGCTTTCAGACACAAACTCCAGCAGGTGGACATCCAGCCCCAAATCCAACAATATTTTCGGATACCACCCACGGACAAAGCTCGTAACCGGTGCATTGGCGAGTTTGATTGGAAGGTGCGCTCCGCAACGGTGGGCGGCGCGCCAACATCCCTCGGTAAACTGAATGGACCGCATGACGACTGGTTTGTTCGATGCCATTTTTACCATTGCGAGCAGTTGTTACATTATGTTTTATTGCATTGATAGATAAAGAGTTCTTCCAACTATCAATCGTCATTTATTGTTGACAATAGCCGAGTTCACTCATGACAGAAGTGATAGCTCATCATCAAGAAATATTGATCCAAAATAACACATGGCTCGGAATAATCCAAGAACGCTCAAAAGAATAGGTAACGATGCTCTGCATAATAGCTGTTCCTCATTTTCAAGATAAGCCAATGTTCTAATCTGCTAAAAACTGATTATAGTCAGCGCACCGGATCATCTCTGTCCTTTACTAAAGGTGGACTTAACGATGCTGCTCATAACGGGGCCTTAGGATTCGGTCATCTGGTTTTGCACCAGCCCGAGAACCCGCGAAAACACTCGATCAGCGTCTACAGAAAAATTAAAAAATGACTCTTGGCCGGGTAGCACATCCACAAGCAAGGGAGCGCCGGGTAAGTCCGTGACAGTTTCTACATCGATGAACGCAAGTTCAGTCGGCATCTCCATTGTCTCTGGTGAGTCGTAAATGTGCAGGTCGGCCCGGTGTTGCAGGTTCCATTTGCTGGTGATGACAAAACCTGGCTTGTTGCAAGCCCATCGATACTTCGCAAGGCTCGCACCCCAAATCGATATGAAGCAATCAGCATGGGCGCACCAGGCCAGGCTTGTGTAGGTCGAGGCATCGAGCGCACTCACGACTGTAACATCGCGTCCGGCTTGGAGACGTTCCAGGTGCCGTGCGATCCCGCGCTCCACAGCCAGGGGCGGCTGTTGGGCCATTGGCTCGCCGTGGCTGAGAATGCCCTGCCCGTCGCTGCCGGAGTTATGGCCGTCCACAACGATCGTCGTTCCAGGAAACGCGTTGGCGAGGCAAATAAGCAATTCCTCACAGAACTCCAGCAGATCGGTCATCGTGCGGTTTTCGACTCGCAACCCGAGCACGATAACCGGCGCCCGGCGCCCGGGCCGACACGCCAGGGTTTGCCAGATTTCATGGTCAACGGGGTCGGCCTCGACACACCGGCGCAAGCTAGCCCGCAGCCCGGCGCTGACGTAATTGCTTGTGATCCGGACCAGGCATGCGCCCGTCTCGTAGGACTTGCGGATAGCGAGGTCGCAGCGGTCCGCGGAACGGTCGACGTTGCCGCGGATCTGCGGGAATATGTCGTCGATCGGGCCCCAGAGTTCGACCTGCGCTCCGGGCACGAACCAAACCGGCATATGCGGCCCGCGGCTTGCCTTCAGGAATTGGTCAATGCCCGCAAGTTCGTTCCAGAGCTGATGGCCGAGGTGCGTGCCGGGCCGGCCACGCATGATGCTGGCGACATATTTGGAGTCGAGCTCAAAGTATCGTTCAAGCAAGTCTCCGAAGCGGCAGATCAGCGGTACTAGCCAGCCACCTATATCGGGGACATAGATGTCGAGCCATACGGCTCCGGTGGTACCACGCACAATAATCTGTTGTATCACTGGAACATACAAGCCGATCGTCGCTGCATGATGGTCGGAGATGATCGGGTAGCACACCAGCCCATGCACCGGGTCCACCAGGCGGTAAGCAAAGCGGAAGTCGTCAGAGCAGAGGCTGCCCTGAACCATGAAGGTTTTGCCGTCGACTGCGCTGGGAAAGCTCAGCATCCCATCCTGCGCCACTAGGAGCAGGCGGTCCTGGAATGGCGTCGCAAGCAGCGTTTCGACGTGCGCGCGGCTCAAACCCCATTCATCGCTCCATTGGTCAGGCACGGCGTCCAGCAATACGCGGCGGGGTGACGGAAGCGCGGTTGCCGCACAGAGTTGCCCAATGTCGCGGCGGAGGCCTTCCGGCAACAATAGAAAGGCGCGCGACCCGGGATCCAGGATCAGCGAAGGCTCCTGCAGGACCATTCTCACCAACTGCGCCACGCGCGGCGCCGCCGCGTCTCGCAACGCCTCACGCGCGCCGGGCTCCATCTCGTCGAGCGATCCGCCAAGCCGCAGCCCGTCTGCGTCGACGACCCAGAATGCGGTCTCGCCACCATCGCTGGCGAACAGCAATATTGAGAAGGGGTGGAAGCCCGTATAGACGGATGTCGCATGCCATCCTGGGACGAAACTTGTGACGGGTCGGTCCCCGAGCCATAACGGCACCACTCCACCAGCCAGCCGCAGGCACAGCGTTCCGTCCAGCATGATGATGGGATCGGAGATCACATCCGGCGTCGCATCGGCAAACGCGTCCATCCAAGTCCTCATCTACAACCAAACGGCGTCTTGTCGCCGATATAACGCGGCCATGGCGGGTTTGGCGAGATGCGTTTGCAACCTTTCAAACAAACCCGTTGTATGGCGACCCACGTTAAAAGCGCATTGCCCCGCTCAAACATCACTGGCAGTTTACGCTCGCGAAACGGCAGACAGGACACCCCACCCATGCGGATACTCCTCACCGGCGGCTGCGGCTTCATCGGATCGGCCGTCATCCGCCACCTGATCCGCGCCACCGACCATCAGGTCGTGAACGTGGACAAGATGACCTACGCAGCGTCCGAGGACGCCCTGGAGGAGGCGCGCACCCATCCGCGCCACCAACTCCTTCGCGCCGACATCACCGACGCCACCGCGATGCGGACTATCTTCGCCACGCACCGGCCCGACTCCGTCATGCACCTCGCGGCCGAGAGCCACGTTGACCGATCCATCGATGGCCCGGCGCCGTTCATCCACACCAACGTCGTCGGCACCTTCGTCTTGCTGGAGGCCGCCCGCACGCACTGGGCGACGCTCGACCGCGACGGCCAGCGGCGCTTCCGCTTCCACCATGTCTCGACCGACGAGGTGTTCGGCGCACTCGGCCCGCACGACCCGCCGTTCACCGAGGACACGCCCTATGACCCGCGCAGCCCGTATTCGGCGAGCAAGGCGGCGTCCGACCATCTGGTGCGCGCCTGGTGGCACACCTATGGCCTGCCGGCTTTCGTCACCAACACGACGAACAACTATGGCCCCTGGCAATTCCCGGAAAAGCTGATCCCGCTCGTGACCTTGAACGCGCTGGAGGGCAAGCCGCTGCCGGTCTATGGCGACGGCACCAACCAGCGGGACTGGCTGTTCGTCGATGACCACGCCGAGGCCCTGGTCCGCGCGCTGGAGCACGCCGAGCCTGGCGCTACCCTCGCGATCGGCGCCCGGCAGCCGCGCACCAACCTGCAGGTCGTGCACGCCATCTGCGCCGTGCTGGACGAGCTGGTGCCGGATTCGGCCGGGCCGCGCGCTCGGCTGATCCATTTTGTGTCCGACCGTCCCGGCCATGACTTCCGCTATGAGATCGACCCGGCCCGCACGACCGGGGTGCTGGGGTGGACGGCGCCGCACGACTTCGACCGCGGGCTGCGGCGGACCGTGCAGTGGTATCTGGACAACCGCGAGTGGTGGGAGGGCATACGCGGCGCCCGCTATGCCGGGCAAAGATTGGGAACGGCCGCGTGACCGCCGGGAGCATGAAAGGCATCCTGCTCGCAGGCGGCAGCGGCAGCCGGCTGCACCCGCTCACGCTGGCCAGCAGCAAGCAGTTGCTGCCGGTGTATGACAAGCCGATGGTGTATTATCCGCTCTCGGTGCTGATGCTCGCGGGGATCACGGAGATCATGCTCATCTCGACCCCGGAGGACCTGCCGCAGTTCCGCCGCCTGCTGGGCAGCGGGGAGCGGTTCGGGGTGCGCTTCACCTATGCCGAACAGCCGAGGCCCGAGGGGCTGGCGCAGGCGTTCCACATCGGCGAGGAGTGGATCGCCGGGCAATCCTGCGCGCTGGCGCTGGGCGACAACCTGATCTTCGGCGACCATCTGAGCGTGCTGCTGCGCGCCGCCGTCGCCCGGCCGGAGGGCGCCACGGTGTTCGCCTACCAGGTGCGCGACCCCGAGCGGTATGGCGTCGTCGCCTTCGACAGCAGCGGGCGCGCCCAGGAGATCATCGAGAAGCCTGCCGCGCCGAGGTCCAACTGGGCGGTGACCGGGCTGTATTTCTATGACCATCGCGTGACCGAGCTGGCCCGGCGCGTGCGGCCCTCGGCGCGGGGCGAGCTGGAGATCACCGATCTGAACCAGATGTACTTGGAGGAAGGCACGCTGCACGTGGAGCGGTTGGGCCGCGGCTGCGCGTGGCTGGACGCCGGCATGCCGGACAGCCTGCTGCAGGCGGCGACCTTTGTGCAGACCATCCAGAACCGTCAGGGCATGCTGGTCGGCTGCCCGGAGGAGGTGGCGTTCCGCATGGGCTACATCGACGCCGACACGCTGCGCAGTGCGGCGAAGGGGCTGAGCAAGACGGAGCTGGGGCGGCTGTTGCTGGAACTCGCGGACGGATTGCACGCATGAAGGTCGAGCGCCTGCGGGTTCCGGACCTGATCCTGGTCACGCCGCCGCGGTTCGGCGACGCGCGGGGCTTTTTCTCCGAGGTGTTCAACGCGCCGCGGTTTGCCGAGGCCGGCATCGACATGCCCTTCGTCCAGGACAACCAGAGCCTGTCGCAGGAGCGCGGAGTGGTCCGCGGCCTGCACTGCCAGATCGCGCCGCATCCGCAGGGCAAGCTGGTGCGCTGCATCCGGGGCGCGATCTGGGACGTGGCGGTGGACGCGCGCCGCGGCTCGCCGACTTTCGGACAGTGGGCGGCGGTCGAATTGTCGGCGGAGAACTGGGCGCAGCTCTGGGTGCCGCCGGGTTTCCTGCACGGGTTCTGCACTCTGCAGGAGGATACCGAGGTGATCTACAAGGTGACGGACGTTTATGACCGCGCATCGGAACGGGGGGTCGTTTGGAACGACCCGGACCTGGCGCTGCCTTGGCCGGTGGCTGAAGCCGAGGCGGTGCTGTCCGGCAAGGATTGCAATCTGCCACGTTGGGCCGATACGCCTGCGCTGTTTTGAATCGTCTGTTTCATTAAGGCCGCATGGGAGGATTTTCGGACCTTCCTTGCCTGCCGCAATGCTTTTAGCATGAGCAAAAGCAGGCTAGTCTTGCAGCCATGACAACGATCATGGTCACCGGCGGCGCCGGGCAGCTTGCAACGGCGATGGAGCAGGAGGGCGGCGCTGTCGTGCGCCGCATCGGCCGCCCGGCATTCGACTTCGACCGGCCAGCGTCGATCGCCGAGGCCGTGCAGGCCGCACAACCAACTTTTGTGGTCAATGCCGCTGCCTGGACCGCGGTGGATGCGGCGGAGGCCGATCCCGAGGCGGCTGGCCGCGCCAACCGGGATGGCCCGGCGACGCTCGCGGCGTTGTGTGCCTATGCAGGGATCCCGTTGATCCATGTCTCGACCGACTACGTGTTCGACGGCACCAAGGCCGCGCCCTACACCGAGGCCGATCCGACCAGCCCCACCGGCGTCTATGGCGCGACGAAGCTGGAGGGGGAGCAGGCCGTGCTCGCGGCTTGGCCGCGCGCGATCGTGCTGCGGACCTCCTGGATCTATTCGGCGACGGGCAAGAACTTTGTCCGCACTATGCTGGGCGCCGCGCAGAAGACCGATCGGTTGCGCGTCGTGGCGGACCAGCAGGGCTGTCCGACCGCGGCGCGGGACCTCGCGGTGGCGATCCTGGCCATCGTGGCGCGGCTGCGGGAGGGCTGGCAGGACCAATATGCCGGGGTGTTCCACGCGGCCGGCGCCGGCTCGACGACATGGCACGGTTTCGCCGAGGCGCTGTTCCAGGACGCGGCCGGATACGGCCGCCCGGTGCCGACGGTGGACGCCATTGCCACCGCGGACTGGCCCACGCCGGCAAAACGTCCGCCGGACAGCCGGCTCGACTGCACGAAGCTATCCCAGGTGTTCGACGTCCGCCTGCCGGAGTGGCGCGGCGGCCTGTCCCGAACGATCGCCGAGTTGCTGGCCGCGTCGCCGCAGCATCCTTGATCGATGACCGTGTCGGCGCTGCCAAATCCCGGCTCGGCCCCGCCGCTCACAGCGGCGCGGACGCATGCGGCAGCACGGGCGCCGACGGTCGCCATCCTCCTGTCAACCTATAACGGCGAGCAGTTCCTCGGCGACCAGCTCGAGAGCCTGCTGCAGCAGACCATGGCGGATTGGGTGCTCTATTGGCGGGACGACGGGTCGAGCGACGGCACCAAGGACATCATGCAGCGTTTCATGGCCGGACCCGGCGCCGGTCGATGTCATGCGGTGCTGGACCCGCCGGGCCGGCTGCGGCCGACGGGCAGCTTCATGGCGCTGCTGCGGGTCGCAGCGGCGACGGATGTGGCAGCCGTGGCCTTCGCCGATCAGGACGACGTCTGGTTGCCGGAAAAGCTGGCGCTGGCGGTCGCGGCCTTGCAGCCCGATCCGCAGCCGGCATTGTACTGCAGCCGGCAACTTCTGGTCGATGAGGCGCTGCGGCACATCGGTCTTTCGGCGCGGCTGCAGCAACCCCCGGGATTTCCTGCCGCACTGACGCAGAACGTCGCGACCGGATGCACTCTCGTGCTGAACCGCGCTGCGGCGTGCCTGGTGGCCGGCAGCCATCCGCCGCCGGCAACGCTGCATGACTGGTGGAGCTATCTGGTCGTGTCCGCCCATGGCGGCCGGCTGGTGGCGGACGCCACGCCCACGGTGCTGTATCGCCAGCATGGCGGCAACGCGGTGGGTGCGCCGGCCTCGATGCGTCGGCGCTTTGTCGAGGCGCTGCGGCGTGGGCCGGGCGTGTTCATGAATGTGCTGCGCGGCCATGTGGCGGCGTTGCGGGAGCAGCCGGACCTGCTGTCCCCAGACGCGGCGGCCGCGTTGGACGTGGTGCAGGCCGGCCTGCAGGGCGGCATGCCGCAGCGCTTGGCCGCTCTGCAGCTCTATGGCCTGTCGCGGCAAACCTGGCAGGAGACGCTGATGTTCCGCCTGTGGTTCCTGGTGGATTAAACTTCACCTAGCCACCCGCAGGCCAGCAACGCCGCGCGCATGTGAGGCGGCGGCGGGGCGACGGCGGCGACTGGCGGCTCCAACGGCAGTTGGATCGCGCGGGCCAGCAACTGCATCGGCCCGTCGCCGCGCTCCCCACCTTTACACCCGTAGATCGGGTCGCCCACGATTGGATGGCCCAGCCCGGCGCAGTGCACCCGGATCTGATGCGTCCGGCCGGTCCAGGGTTGCAGTTCCAGCCAGGCGACACCGCCGGCCTGGCCCATCAAGCGCCAGGTCGTGCGCGCTGGAAGGCCGGTTGGCGCCGGCTCCATGCGCCACCCCGTACGGATATTCTGCTTTTGCAGGCGGTTGGCGATCTCGCCGGTGGCTGAGGCAGGCACGCCGTGCACCATCGCCCAGTAGGTCTTCCGCGCCAACCCGGCCAGGAACGCCGCCTGCGCCGCCAGCAGCGCCTGTTTCCGCAGCGCCACCACCAGGCACCCGGCCGTGTCGGCATCCAGGCGATGCACCAGCCAGGGACCGTCCTTGCGGCGGGACAGCGCGGGAAAGCTGTCCTCGACGCTTGGTCCGCCGCCGGGTCCCGGGTGGACAGCGAGGCCGGCCGGCTTGTTCAGCACGATGAAGTGCGAGCTTTGGAACAGAATCGGGATCATCCCGCCAGGTTGACAGCGGCGCCGGACCGGCGGAAGCACCCGCATGCCCGATGACCGGATCTGCGGCCTGAATGCCGTCACCGCCCTGTTCGCCCGCCGCTCCGAGGATGTGATCCGGCTGTTCTACAACGAGGAAAGCAAGGCGCGGGTCGGCCCGCTCTGCGCCGAGCTGGCCCGGATGCGCCGGCCCTACCGCCTGCTGCCGCCGGACGAGCTGGAACGCGCCGCGGGCACCCCGCACCATGGCGGCGTGGTCGCCATTGCGACGCCTCGGCCGATGGGCATGATGGATTTCGTGCGCCCGCCGCGCTTTCCGCTGCTGCTAATCCTCGACAGCATCGGCAACCCGCACAACCTGGGCGCCATCGCCCGCAGTGCCGCGTTCTTCGGCGTGCGCGCCATGGTGCTGCATGAGACGCCGCTGCAAGCCATGCCGTCCGACGCCGCCTACCGCGTGGCGGAGGGCGGACTCGAATACCTGGAGGTCTCCAAGACCCGTAACCTGCGCAAGGCGCTGCTGGCGCTCGATCCGTATTACCGCACCGTTGCCGCCACGCTCACCGACGACGCCGTGCCGGTGACCTCCCTGCCGCGGGACCGCCCGGTGGCGCTGGTGCTGGGCAACGAGGAACGAGGGGTGGGTTTCGATGCGCTGGAGACCTGCCGCCGGCGCATCCGCATCCAGGGCAGCGGCGCGGTGCAGAGCCTGAATGTCGCGCAGGCCGCCGCCGTGCTGCTGCACACGCTGACCAGCCAGCTCATGTAGCCAGCTCATTCAGAGCGAGGGGGACCCGTGCGCATCCACGTCCAGAACCTGTCCGACGACCCGCAGTTCGCCATCACCCCGGCGCAATGGGCCGAAGCCGCCGCCCGCGCCCCGGATGTATCGGCCGGCCATGCCGTGACCTTTGGCGAAACGCCTGAGGAGTTTCGGGCGGCGATCCATCAGGCGGAGGCGCTGGTGGCGCAGACCGGCGCGGTCCGCAGGCTGTTCCCGGCGGATGCGCCGCGGCTCCGGCTGATCTATTGCACGGCCGCCGGCCTCGACTCGCTGGCGCCGTTCGACTGGCTGCCGTCCGGTGCGCAGTTGCTGAACAACCGCGGCACGCACGGGGCGAAGGCCGGCGAGTACGGCATCATGGCGTTGCTGATGCTGGCGACCGGGATGCCGAGCTTTGCCACAGCGCAGCGGGCCGGGCAGTGGACGCCGCGGCACGGGTCCGTGCTGGCCGGCCGGCGTGTGACCGTGGTCGGACTCGGGTCGCTCGGCGGCGCAGTCGCCGTGCAGGCCGAACGGTTCGGCATGCGCGTCACCGGCATCCGCACCCGGCCCGAGCCGCATCCGGCCTGCGCGCGGGTGGTGACGCCTGACGAGCTGGACACTGTGCTGCACGACACGGAGTTCCTGGTGCTCGCCTCGCCCTTGACGGACAGAACGCGGGGTCTGCTGGACGGCCGCCGCATTGCCTCGCTGCCCCAGGGAGCCAACGTCGTGAACATCGGCCGGGGCGCACTGCTGGACCAGGACGCGCTCTGCGACGCACTGGACAGCGGCCACCTGTCCGGCGCGGTCCTGGACGTGTTCGTGCCCGAGCCGGTGCCGCCCGGCCATCGGCTGTGGACGACGCCGAACCTGGTGATGACGCCGCACGTCTCCGCCGACGACCCGGCCACCTACATCCCGCTCAGCCTCGACATCTTCTTCCAGAACCTGCGGGCATTCCGCGACGGGGCAGCACTGCCCAACCGCTTCGATACTGCGCGGGGCTATTGACTGATACCGGGCCTACGGTCCGCCATTGATGGTCAGCACGATGCCGTTGGTGTAGGCGGATCGCGGGCTGGCGAGGAAGGCAACGGCAGCGGCGATCTCCGCCGGTTGCGCCGGGCGGCCGTAGGGCATGCCCTTGCACAGGTCGAGCCAGCAGTCGGCGTCGCCCAACTCGGCCGCGGCCCGATGGCGCAACAGGCGCTCCAGCCGCGCGGTGGCGACCGGGCCGGGGTTGATCGCAACCGCGCGAACGCCGTCCGCATGGGCGCCGCGGCCCAGCGCACGGGTGAACGCCATCAGGGCGGCGTTGCCCGCGACGCCGACGATGTATCCGGGATCGAACGTCTCGCCCGCCGCGCCGATCACGTTCACGACGACACCTTGCCGCGTCTTCAGCACAGGGTAGAGCGCGCGGCACAGGCTGATGAAGCCGAACACCTTGAGGTCCCAGGCGGCGCGCCATGTCGTGTCGTCCACCGCCAGCAAATTGCCCGGCGGGATGGCGCCGGCGTTGTTCACCAGGATGTCGATCGTGCCGACAGCGGCGGCCACGCGCTCCACCTCCGTCTGGCGGGAGAGGTCGGCGGCGATGACCTCGACACGCACCTGCTGACGGGCATGAACGGCGGCGGCGGCCTCGTCCAGCGCGGCCGGGTCACGGGCAACGAGGATGATGTCGCAACCCTCCTCGGCCAGCACTTCGGCGCTGGCGCGGCCGATGCCTTTCGAGCCGCCGGTCACCAAGGCGCGCTTGCCCGCCAGATGGAGGTCCATGTCTAGGCGACCACCTGGCTGCTCATGCTGCCCTTCTGATCCCGCCGGCGTAGGCGCGGCAGGCGCTGCCGAATGCGCGGAACAGCGTCACGCTGTTCGGGTCCGAAGCATAGTCCCACTCCGGATGCCACTGCACGGCCAGCGCAAAGCTGGCGCCCGGCACGCGCACCGCCTCGATCGTGCCATCGAGCGCCACGGCCTCGACCACCAGCCCGTCTGCCAGGCGATCAATCGCCTGGCCATGCACCGAGTTCACCCGGATGCGGTCATGGCCCAGCAGCCGCGCGAGTTCTCCCGACAAAGCAACATCGTGCTTGGGCGCGTAGGTCTGGCTTTTGGAACCAGGACCGCCGCGATGGTCCAGCCGGCCCGGCACGAAATGCACCTGCTGGTGCAGGCTGCCGCCCAGCGCCACGTTGAGTTCCTGGATGCCGCGGCAGATCGCCAGCAGCGGCATGCCCCGGCGCAATGCCTCGCCGATCAGCGGCAGCGTGGTGCCGTCGCGCGCCGCGTCGTGCAGGTCGGGCGTCTCGTCCTCGGCGCCGTAGTGGCTGGGGTCCACGTTGCTCGGGCTGCCGGACAGCAGCAGCCCATCCAGCCGGTCGAGGATCGCGATGGCGGCCTCGCCTTCGGGCGGGATCAGCACCGGGAACGCGTCGGCCGCGCCAATCAACGCCGCGCCATAGCGGGCTGGGGTAGCGTGCTGCGGGTGGCCGTTGATGTCGCGCGTGCAGGCGGGAATGCCGATCAGGAGAGTCATGTGGTGATGTCCATGGTTTGCGGGATCAAGGCAGGCTTGGGTCGAAGGCGGTCGGCGAGCACGGCGCCCACGGCGCCGGTCAGCATCAAGATGGCCATGGGACGCGCCGTGCCATCGCTGAAAGCGCCCACCAAAACGCCGCTGAGGGCGGCGAGGCAGAACCCGATCGTGCCCATCAACGCCGATGCGCTGCCAGCCTGCGACGCATGGCGGGACAGGGCGCCGACCGCCGAGTTGGGCATCACGAACCCCATGCTGCCCATCGCGCATACCACGGGCAGCACGACGCCATAGACGCCGCCGACGTTCAGCACGGCGCAGGTCAGCAGGGTGACCGCCGCGGCCAGATAGATCAGGGTGCCGGTCCGCAGCACGCGCGCCACGCCGACGCGGGGCAGGATACGGGGATTGATCTGCGACGAAAAGATGAACGCCCCGGCGCTGGCGCCGAACAGCATGCCGTACTGCGCCGGGCTGAACGCAAAACGCTGGATCAGCACGGGGGGCGAGCCGCCGATATAGGCGAACATGCCGAACATCCCCCAGCCGCTCATCAAGGCGTAGGACAGGAACACCCGGTCCCGCAACACGCCGGCGTAGCGGCCGGCAAGGTTGCCGAAGCCGAGCTGCATCCGCCGTTGCGGCGGCAGCGTGTCCGGCAGGAAACGCCAGACCAGGACGCAGCAAATCCCGCCATAGACGGCGGTGAACCAGAAGATCGCGTGCCAGGGCGCGTAGCCAAGGATCAGGCCGCCCAGCGTCGGCGCCAGGATCGGGGCGACACCCATCACCAGCATCAGCCGGGACATCAGGTGCGCCGCGGCAAAACCGTCCGCCAGGTCGCGCACGATGGCGCGGGGGATCACCATGCTGGCCGACCCGCCGAATGCTGCGACGAAACGCAGCACCGACAAGGTGAACAGGTCGGGCGCCAGCGCGCAGCCGGCATTGGCGAGGGTGTAGATCGCCGTGCCCACCACCAGCGGCGCCCGCCGGCCATAGCGGTCGGACAGCGACCCTTGGGTGATCTGCCCGATCGCCAGCCCGGCGAACCAGGTCGCCAGCGTAACCTGCGCCGTGCCGGGCCGGCCGCCCAGCGACGCCTCGATGGCTGGGAACGCGGGCAGGTACATGTCGGTGGACAGCGGCCCGACCGCCGTCAAGAAGCCAAGCAGCACGGGCAGCCATGCCGGATAGGTCATTTCGGTAGCATGCCAGGCTATTGCACCGCGGCGAAGCGCCGTTGACGCATGCCCGCTCCACGCCAGCGCTGCGATCACTCCAGGGCGACGATCGCATCGCCCAGGCGCACCTCGCCGCCCTCCAGCACCCGCGCGGTGATGCCGCCATGGCCCCGCACCGCGTTGTAGCCGCCCACGCCGAGCAGCCGCTCCATCTTGGAGCAGGGATGGCATTCGCCGCTGCATTCGAGCAATGCCGCGCCCAGGCGGAAGCGCCGCGATTTCAATGCCCCCAGGTTGATCCCGCGCACTACGACGTTCCGCCGCAGCAGTTCGGGCGGCGCGCTGTCCTGGCCCCGGCTTCCCCATCCCAGGTAGCTGCCGATGGCCGCCAGATGTTCCTCGGCGATCACTGTAGCCTGGCGCGCGCCCTGGGTGACGCTGCTGTAGTGGTCGCCGACCACGCCCTGGCCCGGCGTCAGCGCGATAGCCGCGGACGCCACCATCGGCGCCAGGCGGGCGGGCCGGATGCCCAGCCAGATGACGACGCCGGGCCGCATCGGCACGGCCATGAGCCGGGCCAGCGGCGATGCGGGGTTGAGCATGGTTCAGAGCGCTGCCGTAGAGACCGCCTGGCTGGTGGTCGGTCCCGAGCTGGACGGTCCGGCGATCGTGACATTGGGCGCCTCGCTCTCGGATGCACCGAAGATGCTGGAGAATGCGACCTCGCCGGCGTCCCGTCCCACTCCGATGCGCACCAGGCCGTCGATCGCCGACTTGCGGGTCGCGTCGAACAGATACCAGGCGCCACCGTCGGGTCCCTGCAGCCAGGCCTCGAACACCGCATGGAAGTCGGACGGTTCGAGCCGCCAGGCGTAGGCGCTGATATAGCGCGCCGGCACGCCAAGCGCCCGGCACAGTGCCACCGCCAGATGCGCGAAGTCCCGGCACACGCCCTGGCGCTCCAACAGCGTATCCGCCGCCGAGGTCATCGCGTCCGTCGTGCCGCTGCGGTAATCCACGTGATCGCAGATCCAGTTGCAGATCGCTCCGATCCGCTGGTGCCCCGGTGCCATGCCGCCGAACGTGCGCTGCGCGAACAGCGCCAGCCGGTCGGATTGGCAATACCGGCTCGGGTTCAGATGGGTCAGCACCTGGAACGGCAGGCGGTCAGCCGGAACCTCGCGCACCTGGTCCGTCTCGTATAGCACCGGGTCGAGCGTCACCTCGGCGCGATACTCCACCCGGAGCGGCCCGGGCACTGCGTGGACCCGCAGGATGCGGTTGCCGCTTTCCGGTATGGTGAAGCGCTCGACGTCGAGCGTCGGGGAGAAATGCAGCGTTTCGGACCGAACCACCTGCCGGTCGAACCGGGCTGCTTCGAAGTTGAAGACGAAGGCCGTGGGGGTTGTGACATCATACTGCAGCGTGCAGCCGACCTGGAATTCGATAGCGAAGCTCCTCTCAGTCCCCATTGTTTCAGTCATCGTCGTTGCGGGTCGAGCGGGTCAGCACCTCGCGCTTCCCGACATGGTTGGCGGCGGTGACGATGCCCTCCTTCTCCATCTGCTCGATCAGCTTGGCCGCGCGGTTGTAGCCGATGCCGAGGTGCCGCTGGATGAAGCTGGTGCTCGCCTTGCCCTCGCGGGAGACCAGGTCAACCGCCTGATCGAACAGGCCCTTTTCGCCGTCCCCGGCGGCGGCGATGCCTGACAGCGCGGAGTTGCCGCCGCTGCCTTCGTCGGCATCGGCGCCCTCGGTCACCTCGTCGTCATAGGTCGGCTCGGCCTGGGCGCGTAGGAAGGCGACGATGTCCTCCACCTCGCGATCGGCGACGAAGGGGCCGTGCACCCGGGCGATGCGGCCGCCGCCCTGCATGTGCAGCAGGTCGCCCATGCCCAGCAACTGCTCGGCGCCCTGCTCGCCCAGGATGGTGCGGCTGTCGAACTTGCTGATGACCTGGAAGCTGATGCGGGTCGGGAAGTTGGCCTTGATCGTGCCGGTGATCACGTCCACCGAGGGGCGCTGCGTCGCCATGATGACGTGGATGCCGGCGGCGCGCGCCATCTGCGCCAGGCGTTGCACCGCCGCCTCGACCTCCTTGCCGGCGACCATCATCAGGTCAGCCATCTCATCGATCACCACGACGATGAACGGCAGCGGCTTCAGCGTCAGCGGCTGCTCCTCGTAGGTCGGCCGCCCGGTCTCGCTGTCGAAGCCGGTCTGCACGCGCCGGGTCACGGTCTCGTCCCGGGCCAGCGCCTCGGCGACGCGGTCGTTGTAGCCGCCGATGTTGCGCACGCCGAGCTGGCTCATTGCCCGGTAGCGGCGCTCCATCTCCCGCGTGGTCCATTTCAGCGCGGTTACGGCCTTGGACGGCTCCGTCACCACGGGCGCCAGCAGATGCGGGATGCCCTCGTACACCGAAAGCTCCAGCATCTTCGGGTCGATCATGATGAGACGGCACTGGTCGGGCGACAGGCGGAACAGGATGGACAGGATCATGGCGTTGATGCCCACCGACTTGCCCGACCCGGTGGTCCCGGCGATCAGCAGATGCGGCATGCGCGCCAGGTCGGCGATGACCGGGGTGCCGCCGATGTCCTTGCCCAGCGCCAAGGCAAGGCGGCCGGGATGGCTGCGCCAGTCCTCGCTGCCTAGCAGCTCGGCCAGGAACACCGTCTCGCGTTTCTCGTTCGGCACCTCGATGCCGATCACGTTGCGGCCGGGCACGGTGGCGATGCGGACCGCGGTGACGCATAGGCTACGCGCCACGTCGTCCGCCAGGCCGATCACCCGTGCGCTGCGGATGCCGGGGGCCGGCTCCAGCTCATACAGCGTGACCACCGGGCCCGGCCGGATTTCACGTATCGCACCCTGCACGCCGTAGTCGCCCAGCACGGTCTCCAGCAGGCGGGCATTGGCCTGCAGCGCGTCCTCGCTGGGACCCGATTGGGCGCGCACTGGGGCGGGACTGAGCAGCGAGAGCGGCGGGAATTGCCAGCCGGTCGCGGCCAGAGGCAGGTTGTCCGGCCGGGTCGCGACCGGCTTGCGCTTGGCCTCGGCGACAATGGCGTCAGCGATGACCGGAATCGACAGCTCGGTCGGTTTCGACTGGGTGGGCGGCCGGATCGGTTCCGGCGTCGGTTCGGAGCGTCCGGGGCCTAGGGCAGGGGGATTTAGGTCCGGGCGCCGCGCCATAGCCGGCGGTGTTGACAGGCGCGTTTCAGGTTCCGGATGCAGAAAACGCACGATCGGTCCCGCGACCAAGCGCACTGCGCTGGCAGCGTATGCGCCGGCGCGGGCGAGCATTCCTGCCGCACGCCCGCCGCCGCGCACCGAGCCGCGTGCCGCACCCATCGCGCCCTGGCCCGCTGCGCGCCACTCAATGGCCGACAGCCCAAGGCTGAGTAACACCAGGATCAACGCCAGCACCACCCCGGCGCCTTGAACCAGCATAACACCTGCGAAGCCAAGTAGTCCTTGGCCCATCCGGACCACATGATCGGCGAGCATGTGCCCGATTGCCCCGCCCAATCCGGCGGTGGTCGGCCAGAGCGGTCCGGGCACTGCCGCCAGCACGGCAGCCAGCGCCGGCAGCGCCAGCACAGTGCATAAAAGCCGCACCGTCAGTCGCAGGGGACGCCGGGTGGCGATCCGGAAACCCCAAGCAAGCATGGCGAGGCTGGGCAGCAGCGCCGCGGCGCCGAAGCATTGCAGCAGCACATCAGCCACAAAGGCACCCGGGAGGCCCGCAAGGTTGGTTGCCGGGCGCGACGTCGCGGTGTTGAACGACGGGTCGTGCGGATTGTAGGACGCGAGCGCCACCAGCAGCAGCAGGGCTCCGATTGCGAACCCGAGCCCGCCCAACTGGCCCAGGCGCCCCGAAAGGATGTTGCGTACCTCCGGGGAGGCGAAGCGGCGGCCCTGGGCGACTGATGCCATGCTGTTGTCCGGTCAACTTGAAGGAAATCCGGAGCTTAATGCAAGAACATGCGGAACTGGAACGGAAAACCGGGGCCGCGAACATTTCACGACCCCGGTGTGTCGTCTCGGTGTCGCGACGGAGCCTAGCCGAGCTGCTCGCCGTGCAGCACGACATCCAGCCCCTCGCGCTCCTCATCGACGGAAACGCGTAGGCCGACGACAACGTCAACAACCTTGAGCAGGATGAAGGTTGCGATGGCGCTGTAGGCGATCGTCGCCCCGACCGCGTAGCACTGCGCGGTCAACAGCGCCTTCCCCGCGATATAGACGCCCTCGGGCTTGTCCGTCGTGGCCGAGAGCGGGCCGTAGGCGAACACCCCCGTCAGCAACGCGCCGATGATGCCGCCGATGCCGTGCACGCCGAACGCGTCCAGGCTGTCGTCGTAGCCCAGCAGGTGCTTCAGCCCGGTTGCCGACCAAAAACAGCCGACACCCGCCACGACGCCAATGATCAGCGCCGGCCCCGGCAGCACGAAGCCGGATGCCGGCGTGATGGCAACGAGCCCGGCAACCGCGCCCGAAATCACGCCGAGCACGCTCGGCTTGCCCTTGGCGACCCACTCCGCCGCAACCCAGCCCAGCGCCGCCGCGCCGGTTGCGATCTGCGTCGCCAGCATCGCCATGCCGGCCCGGCCGCCCGCGCCCAGCGCCGACCCGGCGTTGAAGCCGAACCAGCCGACCCACAGCAATGACGCCCCGACCACCGCATAGGCGAGGTTGTATGGGCTCATGTTGTCCTGCCCGTAGCCGAGCCGCTTGCCGAGCACGAGCGCGCAGATCAGCCCGGCCACGCCGGCGTTGATGTGTACCACCGTGCCGCCGGCAAAGTCCGCCACGCCCAGGGCGTTGATCCAGCCCAGCGGGCTCCACACCCAATGCGCCACCGGCGAATAGACCAGCAGCGACCATAGCGCCATGAACAGCATCAGCGCCGAGAACTTCATCCGGTCGGCGAACGCGCCGGCAATCAGCGCCGGGGTGATGATCGCAAACGTCAATTGGAACATCAAGTACACGGTCTCAGGGATCGTGTTGACCGTGCTGTTCTCGGTGCCGGCACCCAAGGTGAACGGCTTGTCCCAGCCGGTCCCCAGCCCATTCAGGAACAGGCGCGAGAAGTCGCCGATATAGGCGTTGCCGTTGGTGAAGGCGAGACTGTAGCCCGCGACCATCCATAGCACCGTCACCAGCGCGCAGATGCTGAAGGACTGCATCAGGGTCGCCAGCACGTTCTTCTTGCGCACCATCCCAGCATAGAACAGCGCCAGCCCCGGCACGGTCATCATCAGCACCAGCGCCGTGCTGGTCAGCATCCAGGCGGTGTCGCCGGTATCGACTTTGGCCTCGACAACGGCGGCAGCTACGGCGGCGGCGGGCTGTTCGACCGCCGTGGCGGCGTTTTGGGCCCAGACGGGTAACGTGGCGAACAGAAACGGGAGTAATACAAGCAAACGCGTAGTCGTCCTCATAGTGCTTCCTCGTTGGTCTCGCCGGTTCGGATACGCACGGCGCGCTCGATGTCCATGACGAAAATCTTGCCGTCGCCGATCTTGCCGGTGTGCGCCGCCTTCATGATGGCCTCGACCACCTGCTCCGCGAGGTCCTCCGAGACCGCGACCTCGACCTTCACCTTGGGCAGGAAATTCACGTGGTATTCGGCCCCGCGGTAGATCTCCGTCTGTCCCTTCTGGCGGCCGAACCCCTTCACCTCCGATACGGTCAGTCCCTGCACACCTAATGGCGTCAAAGCCTCCCGGACATCGTCGAGTTTGAAGGGCTTGATGACGGCTACGATCAGCTTCATCGAACCTTCCTCTTTCCATTTGCGCGCCTCGCGCCACATTTGGCAGGTCGCGTCAAACAGCTATATTCAAGAACCGTGCCGGGCGGTCCTGCCGCCGGCGCTGTACTTGGGCAGCAATCTTTGCTCGTGGCGTGGGCAGGACCTGCTCGACGTTGTAACTTTCGCGCAACATGGCGTTGCCTAATTTTCGTGCAATTAAGGAAGAGGCCGATGGCTGACCTGGCCGTGGATGTGTGCGTGGTAGGGGCCGGGCCGGTAGGCGGCACGCTCGCCTGCCGGTTGGCGGCGGGCGGGGTGCGCGTGGCGGTGATCGACCGCGCTGCCTTGCCCCCGATGGAGCATCCGGATTTCGACGGGCGCGCCTATGCCGTGGCGGCCGGGTCGCGCCGGTTGCTGGAGGCGGCGGGGGTTTGGGATGCGCTGCCGCAGGCGCCGTCGCCGATCCTCGACATCCGTGTGTCCGATGGCCGGGTCGGGCAGCGCGCCTCCAGCCTGTTCCTGCATTTCGACCACCAGGACGTCGGCGACCAGCCATTTGGCTGGATGGTGGAGGCGCGTGCCCTGCGGGTCGCGTTGAACGCGCATATGCACCGGACCCCTGGCCTGATCGTGCAAGCGCCGGCCGAGGCGATGGCAGAGCGGCGCGGCGATGGGGCCGTGGTGCAGGTCTTCGGCGGCCCCGCCATCGCGTGCCGTCTGGTCGTCGCGGCCGAGGGGCGCGGCTCGCCGCTGCGCGAGCAGGCAGGAATTCCGGTGACGCGCGTGCAATACAATCAGCGCGGCATCGTTTCCGCCGTAGCGCATGAACGGCCGCACCATGACACCGCGCTCGAGCATTTCCTGCCCGGCGGCCCCTTCGCGCAACTGCCGATGGGTCCGACGGAGGGCGCGCCGCACGTCTCCGCCATCGTCTGGACCGAGCGGACGGCGGTGGCGGACCGGATGATTGCGCTGGATGACGCTGCGTTCGGCCGCGAGGTGGCACGGCGGCTGGGCGGCCATTTGGGAGCGATACGGCCGATCGGGCGGCGATGGATCTACCCGCTCTCGGCCATGCATGCCCAGCGCTACGTCGATACGCGGCTGGCGTTGGTGGCGGATGCGGCGCACGGTATCCACCCGATCGCCGGGCAGGGGCTGAATCTCGGGTTCCGCGATGTGATCGCGCTGTCGGACCTGGTGATCGCGGCCGTGCAGGCAGGGGCGGATCCCGGCGCCTCGGCGTTGCTCGCGCAGTATCAGCAGCGGCGGCGCCCGGACAACCTCACGATGCTCGCCGCGACCGACGTGCTGGACCGGCTGTTCAGCACCGACAACCCGCTTTTGCGGGCTGCCCGGGACCTGGGCATTGCCGGAGTGCACCGGATGCCGCGGTTGAAGCGCCTGTTCATGCGACAGGCGATGGGCGGTTAGCTTGGACGGAACTCGCGGCGCCGCTGGCCGTGTAGGTCAGCAGCCGTGCGGCTGTCTCAGATGGCTCGGCTGGGTTGAACATTCGGCACGGTTGCTTAATTTTCCTCAGGGGAGAACAAACGTTCTATGGACCTGCTGAAGAAGCTTGAGATCCTGGCCGACGCCGCAAAATACGACGCATCCTGCGCCTCGAGCGGCACCGCAACGCGCAGTTCATTGGGCGAGAAGACCGGCGTGGGTTCGACCGAGGGCATGGGCATCTGCCACGCCTATGCGCCGGACGGCCGCTGCATCTCGCTATTGAAGATTTTGCTGACCAATAGCTGCGTATATGACTGCCTTTACTGCATCAACCGGCGGTCATCGAATGTGCAGCGCGCCCGCTTCACCGTCGATGAGGTCGTGACCCTCACGCTCGGCTTCTACCGCCGCAACTGCATCGAGGGCCTGTTCCTCAGCTCCGGCATTATCCGCAGCCCGGACTACACCATGGAGCAGGTGGTGCGGGTGGCAAAAACACTGCGCGAGGAGCACGGCTTCCGCGGCTATATTCACCTGAAGACCATTCCGGACGCCTCGCCGGAGCTGTTGCTGGAGGCCGGGCTGTATGCGGACCGGCTGAGCATCAATGTCGAGATGCCGACCGAGGACGGGCTGGCGCGGCTGGCGCCCGAGAAGGACATGCCGAGCATCCGCCGCAGCATGGGCCGCATGCGGCTGCGCATCGACGAGGCGAAGGCCGAGAAGAAATCACCGCGTTTCGCGCCGGCCGGGCAGAGCACGCAGATGATCATCGGCGCCGATGACAGTTCGGACCGGAAGATTTTGGCGTTGAGCACCAACCTATATGGCAGTTACGGGCTGCGGCGGGTGTACTTCTCAGCGTTCAGCCCAATTCCCGACGCGAGTGCCATCCTGCCGCCGCGCAAGGCGCCGCTGTTGCGCGAGCATCGGCTGTATCAGGCCGATTGGCTGATGCGGTTCTACGAGTTCAAGGCCGACGAGCTGGCGCTGGACGGCGCGGGCAACATGGACCTGTCGATGGACCCGAAGCTCGCCTGGGCGCTGCAACATCGGGAACAGTTCCCGGTGGACGTGAACACGGCGACGCGCGAGCAGTTGCTGCGGGTGCCCGGCATGGGCGTGAAGTCGGTGGACAAGCTGCTGCAGGCGCGTCGGCACCGTAGGCTGCGCATGGATGACCTGGCCCGTCTGCGCATGCCGATGGCCAAGGTCGCTCCCTTCGTCGTCACCCAGGATCACCAGCCCGGCGGCCTGCTGGACAGCGCGCGGCTGGCACAGCGCCTGGTGCCGAAAGCGGCGCAGTTGGACATGTTCGCATGAAGTCAGCGGTCCTGGCGCACGAGGTCGATTGGGGCACCTGGCGTGCCTCTGCCCGCGCGCTGGCATTGGCGGACGTAGCGCCCGAGGATGTCGTCTGGTCCGTGCGCAGCGCCAGCGACCTGTTCGCCGAACCCGAGGAGGAGGCCGTTGCGCCGACCGGCAGCTTCACCGTGCCGCGCGCCTTGGTATCCTTGGCCGAAACCGTCATTCAGGCGAATGACCCCGAGCGGTTCGCTCTGCTGTATCGCCTGATCTGGCGCGCGCACCGTGGCGAGAAGCATGTGCTGGAGATGACGACGGACCCAGAGGTGCAGCGCACGCAGCGTTTGGCCCAGGCGGTGCGGCGCGATACCCACAAGATGCGCGCCTTCGTGCGGTTCCGTGAGGTGGTGGAGCCGGAAGGCACGCGCTACGTGAGCTGGTTTGAGCCCGACCACTACATTGTCGAGGCCAACGCGTCGTTTTTCACCCGGCGTTTCGCCACGATGACTTGGTCCATCCTGACTCCGTATCGCAGCGCGCATTGGGATGGGGACGCGCTGCGTTTCGATGTGGGAGCTTCGCCGGCCGACGTGCCGGACGACGACCGGCTTGAGGCCTACTGGCGCGCCTACTACAGCAGCATCTTTAATCCCGCCCGGCTCAAGATCGGCGCGATGCGGTCGGAGATGCCGCAGAAATATTGGCGGAACCTGCCGGAAGCCGCCGCGATTCCTGAATTAATCCGCACGGCGTCGAGCCGTGCGGACAGCATGGTGGAGCAGCCTGTGTTCTCATCCCCGCGTCCCGCCCGAGTCGTTGCGTCCACTCCGGTCGAGGGAGGCACCGCATTGCAGCAGGCCGCACGCGACGCGGCAGAGTGCCGGCGCTGCGCGTTGTGGGAACCCGCGACGCAGGTAGTGTTCGGCGAAGGCCCGCTGGACGCCCGCATCATGATGGTCGGCGAGCAGCCGGGTGACCAGGAGGACTTGGCTGGCCGGCCTTTTGTCGGCCCAGCCGGGCAGATGCTGGACCGCGCGATGGCTGAGGCCGGGCTGGACCGGCAATCGGTCTATCTCACCAATGCCGTCAAGCACTTCAAGTTCGTGCCCCGCGGCAAGCGGCGCATCCATGAAAAGCCGGGCACTGGCGAGATCAACGCGTGCCGTTTCTGGCTCGATCTGGAGCGGACCGAACTCAAGCCGGCGCTGATGGTGATGCTGGGCGTGACGGCGGCGCGCGCCGTGCTGGGCCGGGCAGTCACCATCTCCCGCGAGCGCGGTCAGCCGATGCCGTTGCCGGATGCGGCAGGGGGCAACACGACCGGCTTCATCACGGTGCATCCGTCCTACTTGCTGCGTTTGCCGGACGAGGAGGCGAAAGCGCGGGAGTATGCCGCGTTTGTCGAGGATCTCCGCCGCGTCGTCGCCCTGGCTGCATAGGGCGACCCGGCGCCGGCTAGAAAACCGGTTTCGCCATGTCAACAAGCATCCAACCCGGCCGGTGAAGGTTCGGCCGGCGTCCGGTTTCACGGAACCCGGCGCGTTGGTAGATGGCGATATTCCGCTCCATGCGGGCGTTGGTGTAGAGCCGCAGTTCAGGCTAACCGGCGGTTCGGGCCATCTGCTCGGCAGCTTCAAGCATCCAGCGACCAATGCCTCGGCCCTGATAGGCGGGCGGCACAGCAAGGCTAAAGATTGCCAGGTGGTCGGTTGCGGGTTCGAACACCAGCACTCCGGCAGCCTCGCCGCTATATTCGATGATCCAGACCTCTTGCCGAGCGATATGCGGCGCGTAGTCCTCGGTCATCGGCAGTGGCAAGTCGCCGAGGATCGGTATCCAGGGCGCGTAGGCGTCCCAGGTCATGGTGCGGACCAGCCCTAAATCCGCCTCGACCGCGAGTCGGAAGCTGGTCAACGCCGTCAATCGGCGGCAAGCAACACGCCGCCAATCCGGTCGCGCACCTCGGCGCCGAATACGGCAAAGATGCCGCGGGAGACCGCATCGTTCGCAAAATCGTATTCCGGGTGCCATTGCACGCCGACCGTCAACGCCCGGGAGTTCGGCAGGCGGACCGCCTCGATCGTGCCGTCCGGCGCTGTCGCCTCAGCCAACAGACCCGGGGCGAGCCGGTCGATGCCTTGGTTATGCAGCGAGTTCACGGCGATGCTGTCGGCCCTTGCCACCCGTTGCAGCCAACTGTTGGACGCGATCTGCACGCTGTGGGCCTTGCCGATGCGCAGCCGCGCGTCGGAGTGCAGCGGGGTGGAATGGTCCATGCGGCCAGGCAAATCCTGTAGGCGCTGATGCAGGCTGCCGCCCAACGCCACATTCAGCTCCTGCAGGCCACGGCAGATCGCCAGCACCGGCACCCCGGCGGCGATGGCGGCGCGGATCAAGCGCAAGGTGACGGCATCGCGCCGCGCGTCCTCGGGCGTGCCTTCGGCGTGGGGCGGGCCGCCGTATAGCCCGGGCTGCACGTTGGATCGGCTGCCGGTCAGGATGATGCCGTCGAGCCGAGCAAGCAACGTATCGATATCGGCAGCGTCGCCGTTGGCGGGCAGCAGAACCGGGACGGCGCCCATCACCTGGTCCACGGCGCATACATAGGTATCGGAAGCCGCGTGGTTCGTCGTGCCATACTGGCCGAATGACTTGGTGCAGCAAGAGATCCCGACCAGCGGCTTCATCTTGAGAACATGCCGTGAAAACCGACGGGAATGAAGCGAAAACTAGCGGCGGTCACCATTGTTTTGAAAGAACTTGGGGTCGATGAACTCGAAAAGCTTCTGGCTGAAGGCGCCGCCCAGCTCGACGTTGTAGAGCGTGATGCGGGTTTCCTGCCGCTGGGCGTCCAGCACGCTCCATTGGCGGAGAACCAGCGGCGCGTCGGCGAAAATGAGCCCCAGCGTGCCGTCGGCCGGGGACTTGGTACGGAACAAGCTGATCTGAAGCTGGCCCGGCGCCCGGGTGATCCCAGAAACCGTAATGTCTCCGGAAAGCCGCAGGTTGTCCTGCAGCAGCAAACCCAGGGGGGTCGAGCCCAGCGGGATGTTGCTGGTCTGCTTCAACTGGCTGTCGTGGAACACCAGAAGGCCATGCCCGCCGACCAAGAGGAACGGGCTTGGCGGATCATACTCGAAGCGCAGGCGGCCGGGCCGTTGCAGCCAGGCCTGGCCCTCGCTCGTGCCGCCGTTCGGAGCCAGTTGCAGAAACCGGGAATGCAGCGTGCGGACGCCATTCAGGTAGGTCTCGACGCGCGCGATGTCGGCGCGGTCCTGAAGCGTCAGGGCGGCGGGTTGCGCCTGCGCTCGAACGGTCCGCGGGAGGACGGAAGCCAGCAACGGAGCAAGCAGCAGGGTACGACGGTTCATGCACGAAACATGGCGCTTGCGCGACGCGGACGAAAGGGCAGGGCGGTCATGCCGCCGACGCGTATGGCGCTACTCGGCAGCGATGGGAAGCCGGCCGGGCTTATTGTCCCAAAGCTCCGGCTGCAACTCCTCGGGCCGATCGGGAAAGCCGAGGGCGCAGCCAACGGTGACGACCGCTACGGCCGCCAATACCAGCAGGACGGCGGACAGGTTGCCGGTGCGCTGGTGCAGGATGCTGATCAAGGGCGCTGCGGCGGCGCTTCCGAGAAATCCCACGAAGAACCGCACCGAATACATGCGCGTCCGCAGCGGCGGCGATATGTAGCGCGCGGTCATGGTCTCGTTCACCGTGACCTGGCCGAAGACAACCGCCGCCACCAAGGCAGCCACCGGCAGCACTGCCCAGCCCTGCAGCATCGCCAACGCCGCGAGGCTTGGCACCAGCAGCATCGCCATGGGTAGGAACACCCGGCGGAGCGTCATGCGGTCGATCAGGCGACCCACGGTGAACTGGGTCAACGCGCCGCACAGCGTGACCAGGAACGCCGCGACGCCGATCATCGGCAACAGGCCAGCATCCGAGGCCAGGCGTTCCTGCAGCAGCTTGGGGAGCAGCAGGGTGAAAGCGTTGAACACCAGGCCGGACACGACGGCGATCAGCAACAGGACGACGATGGCCTGGCGCACGACCGCGGGCGGGATCGCTGGAAACGGACGCGCCGTGCGAGTGATGCTGTCGTCGTATGCCGGCGTCCGCGTCCATGCTAGGCCTAGCGCCGTGCAGGCCAAGCCGGGCAGGAAGAAAGCGCTTTGCCAGCTGAACCGCCCGACCAGGAATGCGGTCACGACGGGCGCAAGGGCCACGCCGAAATTGCCGAACACGCCATTGACGCCGATTGAACGGCCGGGTCGGTCGCCGGCGGCCTCCACCAGCATGGCAGTGCCGATGGGATGGTAGATCGCGGCGAAAGCCCCGGTCGCAGCCAGCGCCATGCCCAGCAGCCAGGGCGTCGTCGCAAGGCCGCAGGCCACCAGCGACAGCCCGGTGCCAAAGAAATAGACACTCATCAGCCGCTTCCGTCCGATCCGTGCGGCGATCCAGCCTTGCGGCAGCGAGAGCACGCCATACAAGACGAACATGCCGGTCGCGAGCGCGAGGACTGCGCCGTACTCCGTCCCGAATGCGCCACCGGGATAGGCCATGGCGAGCACAGCGGTGGGCAGGATCAGCAGGCAGTAATGGCACATCGAGTGGGCAGCGTTGATGAACGCGATCTGCCGGGCGGCGGAGGTCATGGCGGCTCCAGGACTGCGGGCTCCCCTACCCTACCCATCATGCCGGCCGGTTGACATCACCAACGCCGCATCGGTGTTTTCCGGTTGAACCGGCTGCACGCGCCTGCGTTCGGGTGGAAGTAACCGGAGGAAACATTATGAGCGAAACGCCGCAGGATCCAAAAGTGACCGGCACCACTGGTGCGCCGAACCCCAAGACCGGGAGCAGCGACGCCGCTCGCGGGCTGGGTGGGCATAGCAAGGATGCCAGCCATACGCCCGGTGCACCGGCCGAGTATGTCGAAGAGAACAAGCCGGCAAAAAAGGACTAGTTCAGCCGGGACCGAAGTTCGTCGATCGCCGCACGGGTGCGCGACGCCGCGTCCCCTTGCGGCACCAAGTCAAGGAAACGTTCATAACAGCGGACTGCGGCGCCGACGTGCTCCAGCTGCTGGTTTATCAGCGCAGCCTCTCGCCACAACACGGCCCCGTCCGGGGCGATGCGCAGCATGTCCTCGATCCCCGCTAGTGCCCCGGGCAGGTCGCCACTCGCCAGCCGCCGGCTTTTAACGTTGTTCTGCAGCCGCAGAAGCACGCTCCGGCTGGACATGGGTTGCAGCACTCCAGGCCGGAGTTCAGCGTCCAGGCCCTCCACACGCTTAAGCAACGCGCGCATGTCGCGGGCGGCCAACGGAACCCCACCGGCAAACACGTCCACCACCGCCTGTTGCTGCTCCGGCGTGCGGTTGCGCCGTGTGGCGCTTTGACCTTCCAGAGCCACGAGGAAGTGGCCTGGGAAGTCTACCCCGTGTGCACCCCATCCGATTGCGCGGGCGCAGTGCAGCCAGAGGATGCCAAGCGCTACCGGCAGGCCCCGCCGCCGCTCAATCACCTGGATAAGGTTGGCGTTGGCGACATTATCGTAGGTGTCAGTGTCCCCGGCATAGCCATAGCGCCCGGTGATCAACTGCGCCAAGGCGCCAGCGCGGGCCGGCAAGTCTGTGCCTGGCAGGTCATCCGCCAGGCTGACGGCACGCCGCGCGAGTTCGCTGAGATGTTCTGTGGCCGCATGCCAATCCAGACCTGGCGCATCGATACGCGCCAGTTGGATCGCAGCACCGGCGAGGTCAATCTCCACGTCCGGCAACTGCCCGATTGCATCCAACGCGTCTCGCGGATCACTCATGCTTGGGTCCAGTCCGTGAAGCGCTGGAGCATGGGATCAAGTTGGCCGCCACGCAACCGCCGAGCTATGCGCTACTCGGCTGCAGGCACATAGAGTGCTGCGCCGCCCTCCATGAACTCGGCGCTTTTCGCCTCCATGCCGGCCATCCGCTCGGCATCCGCCCGGATATCCTGGCTGATTTTCATCGAGCAGAACTTCGGTCCGCACATCGAGCAAAAATGCGCGACCTTGTGCGCGTCTTTCGGCAGGGTCTCGTCGTGGTACTTGCGCGCGGTGTCGGGGTCGAGGCCCAGGTTGAACTGATCCTCCCAACGGAAGTCGAAGCGGGCGCGGCTGATCGCATCGTCGCGCAGCTTGGCCGATGGGTGACCTTTCGCCAAGTCGGCCGCGTGGGCGGCGATGCGGTAGGTGATGACGCCGGTCTTCACGTCATCCCGGTTCGGCAGGCCCAAATGCTCCTTGGGCGTGACATAACACAGCATCGCCGTGCCGAACCAGCCGATCATCGCCGCCCCGATCGCCGAGGTGATGTGGTCGTAGCCCGGCGCGATGTCCGTGGTGAGCGGTCCCAGCGTGTAGAACGGCGCCTCGCCGCACTCGCGCAACTGCTTTTCCATGTTGACCTTGATCTTGTGCATCGGCACGTGGCCGGGACCCTCGATCATCACCTGGCAGCCCTTCGCCCAGGCCACCTGTGTCAGCTCTCCAAGCGTCTCCAGCTCAGCAAACTGTGCAGCGTCGTTGGCGTCGGCGTTCGAGCCAGGACGCAGGCCGTCCCCCAATGAGAAGCTCACGTCGTACTTGCGCATGATGTCGCAGATCTCGCCGAACCGCTCGTACAGGAAACTCTCCTTGTGGTGCGCCAGGCACCAGCGCGCCATGATGCTGCCGCCGCGGGAGACGATGCCGGTGGTGCGCCGGGCAGTGAGCGGCACGTGCGCCAGGCGGACGCCGGCGTGGATGGTGAAATAGTCCACGCCCTGTTCCGCCTGTTCGATCAGGGTGTCGCGGAACACCTCCCAGTCCAGCTTGTCGGCGTCGCCGCCCACCTTCTCCAACGCCTGGTAGATCGGCACCGTGCCAATGGGCACCGGCGAGTTGCGTAGGATCCAGCCGCGGATGTTGTGGATATTGCGCCCGGTGGACAGGTCCATGACCGTGTCGCCGCCCCAGCGGATGGCCCAAACCAGCTTCTCCACCTCCTCGGCGGCGCCCGAGGTCACGGCGGAGTTGCCGATGTTGGCGTTGATCTTGACCAGGAAGTTACGGCCGATGATGACTGGCTCGAGTTCGGGATGGTTGATGTTGGCCGGGATGATCGCCCGGCCGCGGGCGATCTCGCTGCGGACGAACTCAGGCGTGACGAAGGCCGGGAGCTCGGCGCCGAAGCTCTCGCCATCGGCGACGCGTGCCTCGGCCTCCGGCAGCGCGGCGGCGCGGCCCAGGTTCTCGCGGTGGGCGACGTAGATCATCTCCTCGGTGATCATGCCGGCCCGGGCGAACTCGTATTGGGTGACAAGCTGGCCGTCGCGGCCCTCAAGCAGCGTCTGCGAGGCTGGGCAGGCGGGCACCAGGCGATCCACGGGAACGAAGCCGTTGTCCTCAGGCTTCACCGTGCGGGCGGTCGCGGGGGCAAAGCTGCGCTTGGCAAGCCAGGATGCGCGCACCTGCGGCAGGCCGGCGGCGAGGTCGATGCTCGCGTTGCTCTCGGTATAGGGACCAGAGCAATCGTAGAGCCGCACCGGGTCCTCTTTGGCCGATGGGTCCAGCACGACTTCCCGGAATGGCACCAGGATTTCCGGATGGCTTACCGGGCTGGAATAGACCTTCCGGGAGCCGGTGACGGGTCCGGTCGTTACGGCGCTCGGCTTTTGCTGATATGTCATCGTTGCCTCCCAGGAGGGGCATGCGGGCCGGGCTGGGAATAGTTTGACTGTTCCCGTCCCTACGCCGGCATGACCCGGATCAGGTTACACAGGGTCACCGCGTCGCCCCTACCCGGGCCGGCGGACTCTCAGCCCCATAGCAGGGCTCCCCTCGGATACGCGAAACTCAGCCGAGAAGTTGGGCGTGTCAAGCCTTGACCAACATGGCGCCGAGCGGGCCGCCGCCGAACAAGTGAACGTGTAGGTGCGGCACCTCCTGCCCGGAGTGCACGCCCATGTTGGACAGCACGCGATAGCCCGGCTGTTCCAGTCCTAGCTCCTGGGCGACCTTGCCCACGGCGCGGAAGTAGCCGGCGATCTCAGCGTCAGGCGCGGTCGCCACAAAATCGGTCAGCGCGACGTAGCGCCCGCGTGGAATGACCAGGACGTGCACCGGCGCCTGCGGGGCAATGTCGTGGAACGCCACCGCCCACTCGTCCTCATAGACCCGGCGCGCGGGAATCTCGTTGCGCAGAATACGGGCGAATATGTTCTGGTCGTCATAGGGTCCCTGGCCGCTCACCGGCATCGTCGTCCTCCGTCAAACCGCCGCGGTCCCGCCACGTTTCGGTAGCATAGGCCAGTGGCGTGAGATGTGTCACGATCGGTCGGAAGGAACGCGCAATGCGACTGGCATGGATGATGGGACTTGCGATCTGCATAACGTTGCCGGCATGTGCGCCTGATTCAGGCAGCTACTACGGCAGCACACTGTCGGGCTATGACGGTTATGCGCAGCCCGGCTACGTCTCACCGGGCTATTCCCAGCCCAGCTACGTTGTCCCGGACGGCGGGCCGACCTATGTTCAGCCTTATGGCTACCCTGTCCCAGTGGTGCCGGGCTACGGATACGGCTATGGCGGAGGACGCGAGTTCCGCGACCGGGGCCTTCGGGACCGCGAGTTCCGCCGTGAATTTCAGGATCGCGACAACCGTGACTCGCAATTCCGTGGCAACCAGGAGCAGTTCAACAGAGAGCGCTTTGAGCGCAGCCGTAATTTCGAGCAGCGCCGTCCGCCGGAGCAGCCGCCCCAGCAGGTTCGTCCGCCGCCAGGGCAGACACCGCCATTGCCGGGTGGGATTTTCCCCGGGGTGCCGCGGCCGCAGCCACATTGACGGAGCCGGTCAATTCGGGCGCAATGGTGTCGCTTCGATCGCTGAAATGCTAAGTCCCGGCAGATCGTTTGCAAGGACCCGTTGAATGAAGCCTACCGACTACGCCCGGGTCGAGACCTACCTTCGCCGCACGCTCGGATCCGACCGCATCCACGTTGAAGTGCCGAAGCGGAAGGGCGCTTCGGTCGAGGTCACCGTCGATAAGGAGTTCCTCGGAACGCTGCATCGCGATGAGGAAGATGGCGAGGTGTCCTTCTCACTGCACATCACCATTCTCGACGAGGACCTGCCGCCGCCTGCGCTGCCTACCGGCAGGCGCTAGGCCAAGGGCATCAAGCCCGCCCCTCGAAGAACTTCGCGATTTTAGCCATAAAGCCTTCGCTTTCCGGACTCCCCTTGGCGTGGTCCTTGGCTTCTGCTTCGAACTCCTCCAACAGCTCGCGCTGACGCTTCGTCAGATGCTGCGGAGTCTCGACGGCGACCTGAACATACATGTCGCCGCGGGTCGCGCTGCGCAGCACCGAGAACCCCTTGGCGCGTAGCCGGAATTGATCCCCGGTCTGCGTGCCCGGCGGAATCTTCACCTTGTCCCGGCTGCCATCGATTGCCGGCACCTCCACGTCGCCGCCCAAGGCTGCCTGGGTCATCGGCAGCGGAACCCGGCAATAGATGTTGGCCCCGTCGCGCTGGAAGATCTCATGCGGCCGGATCGCCACGTGGACATACAGGTCGCCTGCCGGTGCGCCGCTCGCCCCGGCCTCGCCCTCGCCAGTCAGCCGGATACGCGTGCCGTCCTCGACGCCCGCCGGAATCGACACCTGCAAGGTGCGCTCGCGCTGCACGGTGCCGGCACCGCCGCAGACCTTGCAGGGATTCTTGACGACCCGGCCCGCGCCGCCGCAGGTCGGGCAGGTGCGCTCGATCAGGAAAAATCCCTGCTGTGCCCGCACCTTGCCGCTGCCGTTGCAGGTCGAGCAGGTGTCGGCCTGGCGCTCCTTGCTCTCCGACCCCGAACCCCGGCAGTTGTCGCATTGCACGCGGGTGGGCACCCGGAGCTGCGACTTGGTGCCGGCGAAAGCCTCGGCTAGGTCGATCTCGACCTGGGTCCGCAGATCGGCGCCGGCACGCGCGCGGGCGTTGCCGCGGCGCCCGGTCATCTCGCCGAACATCTGGTCGAAGATGTCGCCGAGCCCGGCCCCGTCCTGAAAATTGAACCCGCCGCCAAAACCACCCGCGCCGGGTCCGCCGCCCTGCTCGAAGGCCGCGTGGCCAAACCGGTCATAGGCGCCGCGCTTCTGATCGTCCTTCAGCACGTCGTAAGCCTCGTTCAGCTCCTTGAACCTGGCCTCGGCCTGCTTGTCGTTCGGGTTGCGGTCGGGATGGTACTGCATCGCGAGCTTGCGATACGCCTTCTTCATCTCCTCCGCGCCGGCCTCCCGGCCAACCCCGAGCGTCGTGTAGTAATCCTGCTTCGCTGCCACTTCAGCCCTCATCTACCCGCCACCCGGCGCGGTACAGCAAATATGGAAAAGGCGCCCGCCTCAATCGAGCGCGAACGCCTCCCCTACCTTTAAACCCCAGCTAGACTACGAAGCCTTCTTTTTCTTCTCGTCCACTTCCTCGAATTCGGCATCGACAACCTTTTCGTCCTGGGCCGACGAACCCGCCGTACCAGCGGCATCCGCCGAAGCGGTTGCCTCGGACTGCGCCTTGTACATCGCCTCGCCCATCTTCATCGCGACCTGGGTCAGCCGATCATTCGCCTGCTTCAGCGCTTCGGCATCCTCGCCCTCAAGCGCGGTCCTGGCAGCGGCAACCGCCGCCTCGGCCTCGGTTTTCGACTCGGCCGGAACCTTTTCGCCGTTCTCCTTCAGGGTCTTTTCGACTTGATGGACCATCGCCTCGGTCTGGTTGCGCGCCTCGACCTGCTCGCGCCGCTTCTTGTCGGCGTCGGCGTTGGCCTCGGCCTCCTTTACCATCTTCTGGATGTCGACGTCCGACAGCCCGCCGCTCGCCTGGATGCGGATCTGCTGCTCCTTGCCGGTCGCCTTGTCCTTCGCCTGAACGGAGACAATGCCATTCGCATCGATGTCGAAGGTGACCTCGATTTGCGGTACGCCGCGCGGGGCGGCCGGAATGCCCATCAGGTCAAACTGGCCCAGCAGCTTGTTGTCCGCCGCCATCTCCCGCTCGCCCTGGTAGCACTTGATCGTCACGGCGCCCTGGTTGTCGTCCGCGGTCGAGAACACCTGGCTCTTCTTAGTCGGGATGGTCGTGTTGCGGTCGATCAGCCGGGTGAACACGCCGCCCAGCGTCTCGATGCCGAGCGACAACGGCGTCACGTCGAGCAGCAGCACGTCCTTCACGTCACCCTTCAGCACCGCGCCCTGCACGGCGGCGCCGATGGCGACGACCTCGTCCGGGTTGACGTTGCGAGCGGGCTCGCGGCCGAAGAACTGCTTTACGACCTCGATCACCTTTGGCATGCGGGTCATGCCGCCGACCAGGATGACCTCGCCAATCTCGCCCGCCGTCACCCCGGCATCCTTCAGTGCGGCGCGGCATGGCGCCAGCGTGCGCTCAATCAGGTCATCAACGAGGCTTTCCAGCTTCGCACGCGACAGCTTCATCACCAGGTGCTTCGGCCCGCTGGCGTCGGCGGTGATGAACGGCAGGTTGATCTCGGTCTCCTTGCTGGAGGACAGCTCGATCTTCGCCTTCTCCGCCGCTTCCTTCAGCCGCTGCAGCGCCAGCTTGTCACTGCGCAGGTTGATGCCCTGCTCGCGCTTGAACTCGTCCGCGAGGTAGCCGATCACCCGGTTGTCGAAGTCCTCGCCGCCCAGGAACGTGTCGCCGTTGGTGGATTTCACCTCGAACACGCCGTCGCCGATCTCCAGCACCGAAACGTCGAAGGTGCCGCCGCCGAGGTCATAGACCGCGATCGTGCCGCCCTGCTTCTTGTCCATGCCGTAAGCCAGCGCTGCCGCCGTCGGCTCGTTGATGATGCGCAGCACCTCAAGCCCAGCAATACGGCCCGCGTCCTTGGTCGCCTGGCGCTGCGCGTCGTTGAAGTACGCCGGGACAGTGATGACGGCCTGCGTCACCTTCTCGCCGAGGTAGGCCTCAGCGGTCTCCTTCATCTTGCCGAGCACGAAGGCGCTAACCTGGCTCGGCGAGTACTTCTCACTGCGCGCCTCGACCCACGCATCGCCATTGTCGCCGCGGACGATGGTGTAGGGGACCATCCCCTTGTCCTTCTCCACCAGCGGATCCTCGAACCGACGGCCGATCAGGCGCTTCACGGCATACAGGGTGTTGGTCGGGTTGGTCACGGCCTGGCGCTTGGCGCTCTGGCCGACCAGCCGCTCGCCGCTGTCGCTGAACGCGACCATGCTGGGCGTGGTGCGCGCGCCTTCGCTATTCTCGATGACCCGGACATCTGCGCCCGTGCTGCCCTCCATGATGGCGACGCACGAATTGGTGGTCCCGAGGTCGATGCCGATGACCTTGCTCATTGATATTCCTTTCTCAGCAGCCGCGTGTGGCCCGAAGCACCAGACGCCGCCCTATGGTTGTAGAAATGCGGATGTATTCAGCGTATGCCCACCGGACAAGGCCCGGCGATGCACAACACTCCCGCGGCCTAAGCGGCCTCGGTGCCGGACCCTGACATGCCGGGCGCAGATTTGGCGACAACGACCATCGCCGGGCGCAGCAGACGGCCATTCAGCGTCCACGCCGCGGTCCAGGCCTGGATCACCGTGCCGTCGGCATGCTCCGCCGACGGCTGCTCGGCCATGGCCTGGTGCAGGTTGGCGTCGAACGGCTGTCCGGTCGGATCGACGCGCTGGATGCCGTTGCGCTCCAAGATGGTGACGAAGCTGCGCTCGACCCCCTCAAAGCCGTCACGCAGCTTGGTGACGATCGCCGGTTCGTCCGCCGTCTGCGCGGGCAGGTTCGACAAGCCGCGGCGGAGGTTTTCGGCCGCCTCCACCACGTCGGTCGCGAATTTCTGCACGGCGTATTGCCGCGTGTCGTCCACGTCGCGCTTGGCGCGGGCGCGCACGTTGGCCATCTCGGCCTCAGCCCGGATCCAGCGGTCGCGCATGTCATCGCGCTCGGCTGTCAACCGGGCGATCTCGGCCTCGTGGTTCGGCTGCGCGTGCAGGCCGTCCTCATGGGGTTCGGCGGATGGCTCGGCGGCGTGAGCCCGGGCGTCGTCCTGCAAAGCGGGATCCTCGTCAGCGGGCATAGTTGGTTCGGTGCTCATGACTGCTCAGGTAGGGCAGGGCAGGCCGCCGGACAAGCGTCTCGCTAATTTACCAGTTGCGTCAGCAACGAATCGAGGCGCAGTCGGCCTTCGGCCGTTGCCGTCAGCCGCCTCCCGTAGGTCAGGTAGCCCGCCTCCAGCGCCAGCTCCAGCACCTCGGCGTCAAGCGCCGTCTCTAGCGCCATGCCGGTGCGAGCGGCAAAGCGTGCGGCGTCGATGCCCTCGGTTAGGCGCAAGCCCATCAGCAGCATCTCGCGTGCGCGGTCTTGTGGCGCGATCCGCTCCTCGGCGGTGCTGCCGTGTCCGAGCCGCTCCACGCGGTCGGCCCAGGGTTCCGGTGCGCGGTGACGCCGTGTCGCGACGAGTTCTCCGCCGAGCGTCACCCGGCCATGCGCGCCAGGTCCGATGCCCGCATAGTCGGCATAGCGCCAGTAGGCGAGATTGTGCCGGCTTTCGGCACCGTGCCTGGCGAGGTTGGACACCTCATAGGGCAGCAATCCACGGCGGGCACAGGCGTCGGCAGTGGCGACATACAGCTCGGCTGCCAGTTCGTCGTCCGGCAGCACCAGTTCGCCCCGCCGATGCAGCGCCTCAAAGCCGGTGCCGGGCTCGATGGTGAGCTGATACAGCGACAGATGATCGGCGCACAGCGCCAACGCCCGGTCCAGCTCCGCCCGCCAGGCCGCGACGGACTGGCCGGGTCGGGCGTAGATCAGGTCGAACGACACGCGCGGGAAGGTGGCGCGCGCCGCCTCCAGCGCCGTGATGGCCTGCGCCGCCGAATGCTCGCGGCCCAGCAGGCGGAGCGCGTCCGCATCCAGGCTCTGGATGCCCAGCGAGGCGCGGTTCACCCCCGCCTCCCGGAACGCAGCGAGTTTCCCGAGTTCCACGCTGGTCGGGTTGGCCTCAAGCGTGATCTCAATATCTGGAAGCGGATCGAACAGCCGGGTGGCGTCGGCGATCAGGTCGGCGACGGTCGCGGGGTCCATGAGGCTCGGGGTGCCGCCGCCGAAAAAGATCGAGGCGAGCGGACGCCGGCCGAGGCGCGCCGCCTCCCAAGCCAGCTCGGTCCGCAATGCGCTGGCGAACCGGGCTTGGGGAATGCGCTCGCGCACGTGGCTGTTGAAGTCGCAATACGGGCACTTGGCCAGACAGAACGGCCAATGGATATAAAGGGCGATCGGGTCCATTGACGCCATATGGGGCGGCTTCGGGCATCAGCCGCCAAAGCAGTTCCGCAGCACCTGCGCCATGGCACGCGCACGATGGCTGGTCGCGTGCTTATGCGCGGGGTCCATCTCGCCATAGCTCTCGGTTTCGCCCAGCGGGACGAAGATCGGGTCGTAGCCGAAACCGTGCGTGCCGCGCGGCGGCCAGGCGACCGTGCCCTCGACCCGGCCCAGGAATGTCGCCGTCTCGCCGTCCGGCCAGGCGAGGCACAACGCGCAGGTGAACCAGGCGCGGCGATCGATAGTCTCGGCCATCTCGCGATGCACCCGCTCCATCGCGACGGCAAAGTCCTTGCCGGGCCCAGCCCAGCGGGCGGACAGCACGCCTGGTGCGCCGCCGAGCGCCGCCGCCGAGAAGCCCGAGTCGTCCGCCAAGGCCGGCAAGCCCGACCCGCTCGCGGCGGCCAACGCCTTCAGCCGTGCGTTCCCGGCGAAGTCCGGCGCGTCCTCCTCCGGCTCCGGCAGGCCGAGCGCGCCGGCGGACACCACCTCCACCCTGTGCGGCTGCAGCAGCTCCGCAAGCTCGCGCACCTTGCCCGGATTGTGGGTGGCCAGCACCAAGCGCGCGCCGGGGGACAGGCGGCGCATCAGGCGAGCGCTGCCCGTTGCAGCTCATACAGCCGCGCCGTGCCCTGCTTGGCGAGCCGCATCAACTGCGAGAACTGCTCCTCGGAGAACGGCGCCTTCTCCGCCGTGCCCTGGATCTCCACGATGCCGCCGCCTTCCGTGAGCACGAAGTTGGCGTCGGCCTCGGCGTTGCTGTCCTCGGCGTAGTCGAGGTCCAGCACCGCGCTGCCGTCCACCAGGCCGCAGCTCACGGCGGCGACCTGGCCGGTCATCGGCGACTTCGCGATGACGCGGTTGCGTTCCAAATGGCGGAAGGCGAGGCTCAGCGCCACCCAGGCCCCGGTGATGCTGGCGCAGCGCGTGCCGCCGTCGGCATTCAGCACGTCGCAGTCGAGCGTGATGCTGCACTCGCCCATCGCCGAGCGGTCCACCACGGCGCGCAGGCTGCGGCCGATCAGGCGCTGGATCTCCTGGGTGCGGCCCGACTGCTTGCCGCGCGCCGCCTCGCGGTCGCCGCGGGTGTGGGTCGCACGCGGCAGCATGCCGTACTCGGCGGTGACCCACCCCAGCCCGGTGCCGCGCAGGAAGCCGGGGACCCGGCCCTCGACGCTTGCGGTGCACAGCACCTCGGTGCCGCCCATGCGGATCAGGCACGACCCTTCGGCGTGGCGGGCGAACCCGGTGGTGAAGGATACGTCTCTCAAAGCGTCGGCGGCGCGGCCGGATGGGCGCATGATGCTGTCCTGAACGTTGGCCCGTCCCTATATCCTAACCTGGGCGCGCGTGGCAGGGAGCTTGGAACCGCAGCATGACGATCGGAGTGGGCATCATCGGCGCCGGGATCATGGGCGAGCGGCTGCTGCGGGCGGCGCTGGACCACGCCGGCGACGTGGTGCACGTGACCGGGATTTGGGATCAGGCTCCGGCAGCGCTCGACCGAATTGCGGCACAACTCCCCGGCGCGGCACGGGCAGCCTCGGCTGCGGCGGTGATCGAGGGCGCCGATTGCGTCTATGTCGCGACGCCGCCCGCCAGCCATCTCGGGTATGCCCGCGCGGCGACCGCAGCCGGGCGGGCTGTGTTCCTGGAAAAGCCGCTCGCGGTGGACCTGGCCGATGCCCGGAGGTTCGCCGCCGAGTCGGGTGCCGCCCGGGTGGCCGTCAACTTCCCCTTCGCGTCGTCCCCGGCGGTCGAGCGCCTGCACGGCTGGCTGCGCGACAACGTCGCCGGCGCCCCGCGCGGCTTCGCCATCGACGTCGGCTTCGCGGCCTGGCCCCGCCCCTGGCAGCAGGGTGCGGCAGCGTGGCTCGACGGCGCGGCCGAGGGCGGCTTTACCCGCGAAGTCGTATCGCATTTCCTGTTCCTGTCCCGGCGCCTGCTCGGGCCGCTGTATCTGAAAACCAGCCAGGCCGAGTACGGCGTCGATGGCGGCACCGAGCGGCGGATCGCGGCGCGGCTGGACGCGGGCGGCCTGCCGGGGCGGGTGAGCGGCAGTGTCGGCGGCACGACGAAGGAGGACCACAACGCCTGGACCATCCAGGGCGTCGCCAACTTCCGGCTGCGCGACTGGTCGATCGCCGAGCGCCAGCGACCGGACGGCATGTGGGTATCCGACCCCGATGCCGTGCCCAACGAACGCCTGCGCCCATTGGTGCTGCGCCGGCAGCTTGAGCAGGTCGCCCGCATGACCCGCGGCGAGCCGCACCACCTCGCCACCGTCACCGAGGCATTCGACGTGCAGCAGGTCGTCGAGGCCATCCTGTCCGGGCGCGCCATGGCCGGCGTGGCGGAGGGCGGATGAACGAGCGTCCGCCCCGCGCGCCGCCCGGCCTCGATCCCCGGTCCGCCGCGGTCCTGCGCGAGATCGTCGAGCAGTATGTCGCGACCGGCGAGCCGGTAGGCAGCCGCACCCTGTCACGCCGGCTGCCGATGGCGCTGTCTCCGGCCACGATCCGCAATGTGATGTCCGACCTGACCGACGCCGGGCTGCTGTTCGCGCCGCATACCAGCGCCGGGCGGCTGCCGACGGATCGCGGGTTGCGGCTGTTCGTCGATGGGCTGCTACAGACCGGCAGCCTGCCGGAGGAGGAGCGTGAGGCGATCGGCCGGGCGCTGGAGGCGCGGGGCCGCAGCCTGGAGGACACGCTGGCGGAGGCGAGCACCATGCTGGCGGGCCTGGCCGGCGCGGCCGGGCTGGTGCTGGCGCCGAAGTCGGACGGCGCGGTGCGGCATATCGAGTTCGTGCCGCTTGGTCCCGGCCGCGCCTTGGTGATCCTGGTAGCGGCGGACGGCCAGGTGGAGAACCGGGTGATCGAGATCCCGCCGGGCCTGCCTCCCTCCGCACTGACCCAAGCGGCGAACTACCTGAATGCCCGGCTGTCGGGCCGCAGCCTCGCCGAGTTGCGCCGGGTCGTCGGCGCCGATATGGCGGAGGACCGCACGCAGCTCGATGCGCTGACCACCAAGGTCGTGGAGGCAGGGCTCGCGACCTGGACCGGCGAGGGTCGCGGCGGCGCGTTGATCGTCCGCGGCCAGGCGCGCCTGCTGTCGGAGGTCACTGGCATCGAGAGCCTGGCGGCCATTCAGATGCTGTTCGAGCGGCTGGAACGGCAGGAGACCATGCTGCGCCTGCTTGAGTTGGCCGAGGCATCGGATGGCGTACGCATCTTCATCGGTGCGGAGAGCGGATTGTTCGGCGGCACCGGAGTGTCGATGGTGGTGGCGCCGGCACGCAACGGCGCCGATCGGATCGTCGGCGCTATCGGGGTGATCGGGCCCACGCGGATCAACTACGGCCGGATCATTCCGGTCGTTGACTACACGGCGCGGGTCATCGGCCGGCTGCTCGGATAGCCGGCCGTACGCTTCGCATCACTTCTTTTTCGAATCGCCAATGCACTGCTGAACGATTCGGCAGATGGTCCGTTCTGCCGCAGACAGAATAGTGTGGCGGCCCCCATCGATGCCAGAACACGACCGCATCTGCCTGCTGCTCGTCGAGGACGACGTCCTAGTTCGCATGACCGTCGCGCTGATGCTTGAGGATGACGGTTTCAGCGTCGTCGAGGCAGCGACGGCGGCCGAGGCACAGCGGTTGATGCAGGGCGGCCTGGATGCGATGGTCGTGGTGACCGACGTGGACCTGGGCGCCGGACCGAGCGGCACTGAGTTGGCTGATAGGCTGCGTGACCAACGGCCCGACCTCCCGATCATCTTCATCACCGGGCGCACGGCGTCGCTGGCCGGGCGGCGGCTGGATTTGCGAGAGGCGATACTGCCCAAGCCGTTCGAGGGCAGCGAGCTATCGCAACTGGTGCGAAGGATGCTTCCGCAATGACTGGGCTGCAACCTCGGCCGGGAAGCGGCGTTTGGCGTGCATTAGCGTTAAGAATAAGGAGTAGCTATGAACAAAGTTCAACGGGGAGTGATCGTCGCGTTGGCGTTCGCTTTGCCCAGCATTTCCGCCATCGGGCAAACTCCGACGAGTCCAGCAACCGGCGGACCGGCAGTGCCAGGCACGACGACCAACACACCGGATCAGCGTAGCCCGGCGAACACAACCACCGAGTCTTCGCCAGCCGTCACTACGTCCAATGCGAACCAGAAAACGGCGGCAGCCCCTGTGAAGGGCGCGAACAGCTTTACGATGAACGAGGCGAAGCGGCGCATCGAGGCGGGCGGCTTTACCCAGGTGTCCGACCTGAAGAAGGATGACGACGGCATCTGGCGGGGCACCGGAATGCGCGAAGGCGCTTCGGTGCAGGTTTATTGCGACTACCAGGGCAACGTCGGCGCATCCTAAGCGCTGTCAACCAAGTACAGGAGTAATCCATGCGTACGATCGCACACACTTATTCGAGCTACTCTGAAGCCACCAACGTCGTCAACGCGTTGGAAAGCGCTGGTATTCCGCATAGCGACATCAGCATCGTCTCGGGCGACAAGACGGTCGGGTCCACGGATGGCGGCACGGCGACGGGCATGACGAGCGGCGATCCCGCGCAGGGCGCCAGCACGGGCGCCGGCACGGGTGCGACGCTCGGCACGGTGCTGGGCGGCGGCGCCGGGCTGCTCGCGGGCATCGGGTCGCTGGCGATCCCGGGCATCGGCCCGATCGTCGCGGCGGGTTGGCTGGTAGCGGCGTTGACCGGCGCGGGCGTCGGCGCAGCGGCCGGCGGGCTGGTCGGGTCGCTGACCGGTGCCGGCGTGAGCGAGGCGGATGCTCAGACCTACCAGCAGCACGTGAACGAGGGCGGCACGCTGGTCACGGCCCGGGTGGACGATGGCCAGGCGGCACAGGTCGAGCAGATGATGAGCACGGGCGGCGCAATGGCGGGCAGCACGATGACGCGGCCTTCTAGCTATGCCGGGCCTGTCACCACTGGAGGCACCACGACCGTCGTTGGCAGCAGCGGTGCAAAGACCGTCGAGACCTCCGCGATACAGGGCGAGTCGACGGCACAGCGCGACATTGATGCGGGCAACACCCGCTAGGGCATCAAGGCTCGGGGCGGTCGCCTCAATGTGCGGTCGCCCAGTTCTGCCCTATCCCGGTTTCCACAACCAGCGGCACCGAGAGCTTCCCAGCGCCTTCCATGACTTGCTTGGCAACGTTGGCGGTCGCTGCTGCCTCGTCGTCCCGCGCTTCGAACAGCAACTCGTCATGCACCTGCAGCAGCAAGCGCGCATTTAGCCCGGCGTCGGAAAACGCGGCCGGCAGCCGGACCATCGCCCGCTTGATTATGTCCGCAGCCCCGCCCTGCAGCGGCGCGTTGATCGCCTGGCGTTCGGAGTATGCCCGGCGCTGTGCTGACTTGTCAGCAATTCCCGGCACCCAGCAACGGCGGCCAGACAGGGTGAGCACATAGCCATGCTGCCGCGCCTCCTCCTTGGTGCGGTCCATGTAGGCGCGGATACCGGGATAGCGTTCAAAATAGGCCTGGATATACAGCCGTGCCTCGCCGGCATCGATGCCAAGCTGGCGCGCCAAACCAAAAGCGCTGATGCCGTAGATGATGCCGAAGTTGATCGCCTTGGCCCGGCGCCGGGTCGCCGGGTCCATGCCGGCCATTGGGATGCCGAACACCTCCGACGCCGTGCGGGCGTGAATGTCTTGGCCGGTGGCGAACGCCTCCTTCAACGGCGCAATGTCCGCCGCGTGGGCCATCAGGCGTAGCTCAATCTGCGAATAGTCACAGCTCACCAAGGCATGGCCCGGCTCGGCGACAAAGGCGCGGCGGATGCGGCTGCCCTCCTCGGTGCGGATCGGGATGTTCTGCAGGTTGGGGTCGGTGCTCGACAGGCGCCCGGTGCTGGTGATCGCCTGGGCGAAGCTGGTATGGACGCGCCCGGTTTCCGGGTTGATCTGGCCGACCAGCGCCTCGGTGTAGGTCGAGCGCAGCTTCGAGAGCTGCCGCCAGTCGATGATGCGGGCCGGCAGCTCGTGTCCCTGATCCGCCAAGCTTTGCAGTACGGAGACGTCGGTGCCCCAGGCGCCGCTGGCGAGCCGCTTGCCGCCGGGCAGCTTTTGTTCGTCGAACAGGATCTCTCCCAATTGCTTGGCGCTGCCGAGGCTGAATGGGCGGCCGGCCATGGCGTGGATCTCCGTCTCCATTACGCCCATGCGTACGGCGAAGTCGGCGGACATGCGGCGAAGCTCGACCTCATCCACCTTGACCCCGGCCTGCTCCATGCACATCAGCACAGGGACCAGCCGGCGCTCCATCCGTTCGTAGAGCGTCAAGCTATGTGTGGTACGCAGGCGCGGCCGCAACGCATGCCATAGGCGCAACGTCACGTCGGCGTCCTCGGCGGCATACGGCGTAGCACGGTCGAGCGGCACCAGCGCGAAGGGGATGCGCCCGCGTCCGGTGCCGGTCACGCTGTCATAGGTGATGGGCTGGTGGCCCAGGTGCATAACCGACAGCTCGTCCATTCCGTGCCCGTGCGCGCCGGCCTCCATCGCATAGGAGACCAGCATCGTGTCGTCCATCGGCGCGATGTCAGGCAATCCCGCCCGGTGCAGCACCAGCATGTCGTATTTCGCGTTGTGGAGCACCTTGAGCACCGCCCGGTCGGTCAGCAACGGCGCCAGCGCCGCGAGCGCATCCGCCGGCGCGAGCTGCTGCACCTCCGCCACCGGCTCCGGCGCGGGAGCGTCCAGCGTGCCTTGGGCGGCGGCATGCGCCGCGCGATGCCGCACCGGCACGTAGCAGGCCCGGCCCGGCGCGGTCGCCAGGGAAAACCCCACCAGCTCGGCCCGCAACGCGTCCAGGCTGTCAGTTTCGGTATCGAGGCCGACCACGCCGGCCGCCTGCGCCTCGGCGATCCAGGCTTGCAGCCGGTCGAGCGTTGTCACGCATTCATAGGGGCCGAACGGCGGCTGCGCTGTCGCGTCCGGCAGCGGCGTCTCCTGCGGCGGCGGCGCCGGCCCCTCGATGCCGAGCTTCGCCACCATGCTGCGAAAACCCTGGGCAAGCAGCCAGGCGACCAGGGTTTCCTGATGCGGCTCCTTGGCGCGTAGGCCCTCGAGCGGCAGCGGCAGCGGCACGTCGCAGCACAGCTCCACCAGTTTGCGGCTGATCCGCGCGGCGTCCGCGTGCTGCAGCAGCATGTCGCGGCGCTTGGATGGCTTCATGGCCTTGGCCGCCGCGAGCACGCCCTCCACGTCGCCGAACTCCTGGATGAGCTGGGACGCGTTCTTGGGGCCGATGCCGGGCACGCCGGGCACATTGTCCACGCTGTCGCCCATCAGCGCCTGCACATCGACGACCTTGTCGGGCGGGACGCCGAATTTCTCCATCACCTCGGCCGGCCCGATCGGCTTCTGCTTGATCGGGTCCTGCATCACTACGCGGTCGCCCACGAGCTGCATCAGGTCCTTGTCCGACGACACGATGGTGACCCGGCCGCCCACCGCCACCGCGGCGCGCGCGTAGGACGCGATCAGGTCGTCGGCCTCCCACGTCGCGAGCTCCACGCCCGGCACGCCGAACGCCGCCGTCGCGTCGCGCACCAGGGCGAACTGCGGCACCAGCTCGGGCGGCGGCTCCGGCCGGTGCGCCTTGTACTCGGCATACATGTCGTTGCGGAACGTGGTGCGGCCGGCGTCGAACACGACGGCGATATGGGTGCCCTCGTGGTTGGCCAGCAGGCGGGCCAGCATGTTGCTGAAGCCGAACACCGCGTTCACCGGCGTGCCGTCCGCCCGCGACATCGGCGGCAGCGCGTGGAAGGCGCGGAAGATGAACCCCGATCCGTCGATCAGGATCAGGTGCATGGGCGCCGCCGCGCCAGCGGTCTCGGCCAAGGCAGCTTCTGGCGTGGGAGCTTCCGGCATTTTGTCAGTGATCGCCGTTGCCGGCGCCCTCGTTCAGCACGAAGATGCGCGAACACCACGGGCAGAACGTCTGCTGCTCGACGATGCGCAGCCACACCCGCGGATGGCCCCCCGGCCCGTCGCCGCCATCGCACGCCACGACGCGGTCATCGACGCGCAGGATTTCGGGCGAGCCGACCTCAGGGTGGGGCGCGTTGCCGCCAAAGGGCATGTCGGTGCCGGGCATGGGGTGGTCCTTGCTGGTCGGGGGTGCGGCGGTATGATACGCCTGCTGCCCGTGGTTTCAATCGCGACATGGTGCCGCCTGCTGGTCCTGCTGCTGGCCATGCCTCTGGCCGGCTGCGGCGGCCTGCCGACCTATAACATGGTCCTGCCGTCGTTGCCGCCCTCGCTCCTGCAGGCGGATGACGTATTCACCATGGCGGACGGCGTCCGCCTTCCGGTGCGGACCTGGCTTCCGGCCCCGACTTCGCAATCGACTGGAACTCCGCGCGCCGTCGTGCTGGCGCTGCACGGCTTCAACGACAGCCGGGACTCCTGGGAGTTGCCCGGGCCTGAGTTCGCAGCAGCCGGCATCGCGGTGTTCGCACCGGATCAGCGCGGGTTCGGCGCGGCGCCCCGGCGCGGGTTCTGGCCCGGCGAGCCCGCCCTGGTGTCCGACGCCGCCGCCATGCTCCGCATCCTCCGCTCCCGCTATCCCGGCGTACCGGTGTTCGCGATGGGAGAGAGCATGGGCGCCGCCGTGCTGATGGCGCTCGCCGCCTCCGGCCAGGCGCCCCCGGTCGAGGGCTGGATCCTGCTGTCCCCGGCGGTATGGGGCCGCGCGCAGATGGGAGTGGCGCTCAGCAGCGGGCTGTGGCTGGTGTCGAACGTGGCGCCGGGCTTGGGCGTCACCGGGGCGGAGGTGCCGCTTCGCGTCGTGGCCAGCGACAACCGCGACGCCCTGCTGCGCCTGGCGCGTGATCCGCTGACCATCCGCCGCACCCGCTTCGACGCGCTGCGCGGCCTGACGGACCTGATGGATACGGCGCAGGCCGCCGCGCCGCGCCTGCCAGACCACACGCTGGCGTTGTATGGCGAGCGCGATACGCTGGTTCCTGCCGAGGCGACCGGCCGCGCCTGGCAGGCGATGGCGCCCGGCGTGCGGCGCGGCCTGTATCGCAGCGGGTATCACCTGCTGATGCGCGACCGCTCCCGCGCCGTGGTGATCGGCGATGTGATCGCCTGGATCGACGCGTCGGACGCCTGGCTTCCCTCGGGTGCGGATGTTGCGGCGGCGTCTTGGCGCAGCGCGCACCACTGAAGGCTTGGCAAAGCCGGCGTGCCGGGTCATACATGCTGTGCGGGACCCGTAGCTCAGCTGGATAGAGCGCTGCCCTCCGAAGGCAGAGGTCGCACGTTCGAATCGTGTCGGGTCCGCCAATCTTCCTGCTAATGAGCTATTCCGCCAGCCGGGCCGCCACGGCGCGGAATTTGGCCAGCGCCGCCTCCAGTTCGTTGGCGATGCCCGCCGCAATCTCGGCCGGCGGCGGCAGGGTGGACGGGTCGGCTGCGCCGGCCTCCTTCAACCAAGACAGGTTCAGGTCAAACCGCTCCCGTGCAGCCAACTCGGCATAGGGATAGCGCTTCCAGCGATCCACGTCCGGCGTCTCCGTCCGGGCGCTGCGGCCGGCAAGGCGGGCCAGGCCGACGAACTCGTCCAGGTTGGCCCGGCGCAGCGGGCGCTCCTTCAAGGTGAACCGCTGGTTGGTGCGGAGATCATAGACCCATAGCGCCTCCGTCCACGGCAAGGCGCGGCGGGGGCGGCGTTCGAAGAACAGCACATTGGCCTTCACGCCCTGGCGGTAGAAGATGCCAGTCGGCAGGCGCAGCAGGGTGTGGCAATCGAACTCCTGCAGCAGGCGGCGGCGGATGCGCTCGCCGGCGCCACCCTCGAACAGCACGTTGTCGGGCAGCACCACGGCGGCCGTCCCGTCCTCGTCCAGCACAGTCATGCAGTGCTGCAGGAAGTTGAGCTGCTTGTTTCCCGTCGTTTCCGGGAAATCCTGGCGCTCGTAGTCGTCGCGCTCCGCCTCCGCCTCGTCGCCGGTATAGACATGGATGGACTGCTTGCGGCCGAACGGCGGGTTGGTCAGGATCAACTGCCACCGCTTCCCGGGGTCGGCCAGCAGGGCGTCGGCCCGGTTGATCGGGCTGGGGGCGCCGGGCGCGTCGTTGCCCAGGCCGTGCAGGTACAGGTTCATCGCCGCCAGCCGGGCGACGCCGGGCACGATGTCGTAGCCGGTGAAGCCGTCGCGCCGCATCCGCAGGCCAGCGTCCCGGTCCCGCGCGGCGGGGTGGGTGCGCATGTGGTCGTAGGCCGCCAATAGGAATCCGCCGGTGCCGCAGGCCGGGTCGCACACGCGCTGGCCGGGCCTGGGGTCCACGACCTCCACCACGGCCTGGATCAGCGGGCGCGGGGTGAAGTACTGCCCGGCGCCCGATTTCACGTCGCTGGCAGTGCGCTCCAGCAGCCCTTCGTAGATGGCGCCCTTCACGTCGTTGCCGTAGCGGGACCAGACCTCCGCGCCGATCAGGCGGACCAGGCGGCTCAGGAAGGCCGGCTCCTCGATGCGGTTGGTGGCGCGGGCGAACACCGCGCCGACCAGGCCGGGCTGGGCGCCGAGGGTTTTCAGCGCCTCCTCGTAGGCGCGGGCCAGCGCGCTGCCGGACTGATCGGCGAGGGCGGCCCAGCGGCAGGCGGGCGGGATCAGGGAGGGCTGCCCGTCCTCCGTCCGCTCCTCGTCCAGCTTGAGGAACATCAGGTAGGTGACCTGCTCCACGTAGTCCCCGGCGCCGACGCCGGCGTTGTTCAGCACGTGGGCGAGGTTCCAAACCTTGGCGGTGAGGGTGGAGGCGGCGGGGTCGGCGGTGGCGTCGGTCATGCGGGAGCCTTAACGCGGGCGCGGCGGGGCGCGGCGGGGGCAGTACGCAAGCGGGTGAGCAAGGCGGCGGCGGGTTCGTCGGCGAGGTCCTGCGGTACGAGGCGGCCGGTGAAGGCGGCGTGGAGGATGGATTGGCGGAGGACGGTGATGTCTCCGGTTAGATTTTTGAGCATCAATCCAGTGTCTGTGCCCGCATTCACATCACTTGAGATTTGCTCAAGGATGGCTTTGATCTCGGCTAAAGGAGGCAAAGGCATCATAATCTGCTGCACTCGCTCTTTATTAAGAGCAGGCTGATTGCCGCCCGCGCTTGCCTGCCGGTTCTTTTGATAGATGAGAGTAAGCCATGCAAGCACGTATGCTGGTGGGATTGGAGTTTCTGATACCCGGATTGCTGCGGAGTTCTGGCTGTTGCACGCCGGTATTGCTAGGATTGCAGCCTGGCCGCGCGTCCGACCCTCACCAATCATGGCAAGCAGCACGGTCCCAGGCGGATGCAACCGAGTTGAAGTTGCGGCAAGCCCGGCAGCAGTGATGCACTCACGGGCTTTCTTGATTGTGCTGAATGCAATCTCACCGCTGCTGACCCAAGCAATGTCACCATTCCAATACTGCGGCATGGCCCGCAACGGTGTCGAACCAATCAGGACTTGGAACAATTGTCCGAAACTCGCCCACGTCCAACCATCTGGTAATTCCGGCATTCCTTTTACGTCCGGCGCTTCAGGTTCCGGGTAGCGGGCCTTCCATCCCTCCCCAATCGGCGCCGGCTTGCCCCGGGCGTGTAGGCGAGCGAGTTCCGCGCGTTCCCACGCGGCCCGGCGTTCGGCCAGGATGCGGCGCAGCAGGGCGGGGCCGTCCTCGGTCGGGTGGGGGCGGGACGCGCGCCAGGCGGCGGTCAGTTGCCCGGTGCAGGCGGCGTGCAACAGGCTGGCCCGATACTCGGCCAAGCCCGTCCGTGCCCGCGCCAAGGCGGCCTCCGCCTCGTCCAGGTCCGCAAGGATTGCTGTCGCTTCCTTTGCAATGCGAGCCTGTTCAGCGACAGGCGCAAGGGGAACGCCGATCACGGCAAGCTGGTCCGGATTGATGCTTGCGACAGTGGTGCCGTCCTTCGCACATCCATGCAGTATCGCGTCATTGTTGAGCGTCAAGAACAGCCGAACGAAGTCGGCATCCACTCCTTCCGCCGGGGTCAATGCGCGCATGTCCTGGTTTAGCGTCAGGTCGCACTCCGCGATCGCGACTGGAAACGTGTGCTTCAGGATGCCGGAGCGGACCACGCAAAGGATGGACCCGGCAGACACCATCTTAGCCGCCGATGACTGGACGGCGGCGAGGGTGATCCGTTCAGCCGCATCCCCGACACGCTCGGCTTTCATGTCTTTCGGGGACACCCAGGGAACATCGCCCCCAGTCCAAAAACTGGTATTTGCCTTCGACGGCGTGCCGCCACCTGTCCAGGTGCCAAGGTCGCCCAGCCGCGCCCAAGCCCACCCCGCCGGCAACTCCCCCGTACCGTTCAGCACCCTAAGCCGCTGCCTCGTCCAGCCGCGGCGGCATCAAGGTGTCCGACAACTCCGCCAGCAGCGCCGGCAGGCGCTCCGTGCCCAGGGCGGCGCGGGCGGCGCGCAGGCCGCCGCGGGCGGAAAGCTGCGGGTCCTCCCGCAGGCTGTCCAGCGCCACCTCGGCATTCGCCGCCACGTGGTCGCGCAGCAGATGCAGCCAGGCCAGTTGCGCCGCGGAGTACTCCCGCCCGGCCCGGCCCTCCCGCCCCAGCCACAGGTTGAACCGCCGGCTCACGTCCGCCGCCACCGGCTCCAGCACCGAAGCGGTGCCCAGCGCGAAGCGGACCAGCGCCACCAGGTCGGTCAGCAGCCGCGCTGGGCTGGGGTCGCGCACCTGGGCGGCATGCAGCCGGCGGTAGCACAGCCAGACGCGGGCGCTGTCCAGCATCCAGGGCGGCCGGGCCATGGCGTCCGCCAGCTCGCGCAGCCCGGCATAGGTCAGCCGCTCCGCCGCGGCAGGCCGGCCATACAGCAGGGACAGCGCGGCCAACTGGTCCTGGTTCTTGTCCAGGAAGCCACGGAACTGCGCCACCACCGCCTCCGCCCGAACAGCGTCGAAGCCGGCGGACAGCACCTGGTCGGGCGTCAGCTCGTCGATGATGATCTCCGACCGCGCGGCCTCGTCCAGGATCGCGGTGCGCAGCGCGGGGTTGGACGCCAGCGGCAGCAGCGCAGCCGCGCGCAGGGCGGCGGCGGCGGCCTCCGCATCCGTGCCGCCCGCCGCCGCACGGGCCTCGATCACTGCCGGGTCGGCGGCGTCCACCAGGGCGCGGGCCAGCGTCGGCAGGGTGGCGCCGCCAGATGTGGC
>JAABUS010000613.1_pt1 | contig 88679 bp, 5 predicted proteins | sample 5560161 | NCBI WGS metagenome assembly JAABUS01 (sample SAMN10711885, study PRJNA513376) | rock metagenome | isolation source: Antarctica rocks | place: Antarctica: Victoria Land, Trio Nunatak nord | collected 2016-01-04
AAATAAGGTAATATTATATATTTTAATATAATAATAAAATTTATTCTAAAGTAGTAACTTTAACGTAGTAATTAAATATATAATAAAATCTAATTTATAGTATTAATAATATATATAATATAAGAAATCTTTATATTTATAGTTCCTACTTTATCGGTTTTTTATTAAATAAATATTATTATTTATTAATAGTAAATTAGATTTTAATAGTTTTTAAATAAACTTTATATAATTTATATTATATTTACGACGTCCGTACTAGAGTATATAGAGATAATATAGGCCGGTATAGATTCGATATATTAAGATTTTATTCGTTACCCGTAGGTAACGCGACTATAAACGCCCGTATAGGGCCATTATAGCCCCGTATAAATACTATATTTCGGTATTACTTAGTACCGCCTAGTACCGCCCCGTACCGCCTAGTACTACTTTATATTATTTAGTACTATTTATTTATTATTCTATTTATTTTTATACTCTTTTTAATTCTCCCCTACCGCCTCTATAAGGCGCTCGAATAAAATCGCGAGGTCTTAATATAAAACCGTAATCCTTTTATATAACTTCGTAATATTTAGATTTTTTATCGTAGTTTTCGTTACTTTCTTCTTTTTAAATTTCGGGTTAACTATATAAATTAATATAAATCCGTATATAATAGTACTTTGTTTTACCGAGCGGGTCTTTAGTTTTATATTTCTTCGAATCTCGGACTACCTCTATATAGTATTAGTAAGATTATTATACTAGATAATATTAAATAGTATATATAAAATACGAAATTATACTTTAACCCCTCCCCTCTATATAAGTAATTAATATATATTTCGTTATAATAACTTTCTAGAACTTTATAGGATTTAAAGGGTCTATTCTCTTTAATATAATCTATATACTTTTAATCTTCTTTCTAGTAGATACTTATACGGGATTATAAAAGAATACTCTCGATATTAAAGAGACGGAGCTAATTCTATACGGGTTAATATAATACTAGTATAATATTATAAAGATATATACCGGTACGACTATTTAGGAACGGAAAGAGATATTATACTAAATCTCTAATACGATAATAGTACGCTATTATACGGGCGCTTTACTCTTTATAGTATACTACTCGGCTTTAGTAATAGTTAAATTATTAATTATATTATTAAATAAGAAGGTACGCTAGAGATACGCGACTATTATAAAATTATATATATTATTATTTTTATCGTCCTCGGCCGGTATAACTATAGTACCGATTAATATTAATTAATATAAAAGTGAAATTAGTATATATATATTAATAGAAGAGAGAAGAAGAGATATACTACCCTATATAAAACGGTACGGGATTAATATAGACTCTTTAGAGAGAGATATTTAATTATAATAATTCGGAACGATATATAAAGAACGGTAAGAGTTAGTATAGAGAAGAGGTATAAATTTATATAAATTTTTTATATAGGCTCTATATATACGTACCTAAAGAGTAGTATAAATTACTAGGTTTTTTTAAAGGTACTATAAAATATATAAATTATTAATAAAAGTCTAGGTATTTACTTTCTATTTTTATCTACTATATATTCACTTCCTAGATCGCGTATAATATTACTAATATTTTAGTAAATTACAAAGTTTAATATTATGTAATTTTATTTATATACCTCGGTATTAAACTCTACCGCTCCTATAATCTCTCTATAGAGATAGTAATTCCCTAGTATTATTATACTAGCTAAAGCCGTTAGGTATATCTTTATTAAATACTATATTTAATTAAGACTAGACGGGTAAAACTAGCGAAGGGACTTTAATTATTTAATAATTTCTCGGGTTTATAATTTACTATTTATTATTTACTAGAAGTTTTATTTATTAAAAGACGCGAGGGACTAGACGAGATAAAGAAAAGAAAAATATTAAATAAAATAAATTTAAATAATATATATCGAAAAACGCTTTCTCTAATACCGTTACTATAGAATAAGGTTATATTGTCGTCGTATTTAAAAGAGGCGATATTCGTTTATTCAAACTCGTCGATTTAGAGTTTAATTAAAATATATCGAAAAACGCCTTCTCAAATACCGTTACCACAGAATAAAGTTATATTGTTATCGTATTTAATATTCGTTTATATAATAAGCTAGGCGTCCGAGCTAAGATAACCCTCTCTACTTTTAGCGAATTTATTATCGGTTTAGATATAACTACCGACGGTTATTAAATCCTCGCTACTTATTAAACTTATATAATACTCATCGATATAATATAGAAATATAGTAAGAACGAGGATAAACTAGGGGTTAAGAGGGTATTTACGAAAGATTCCAAGTTTTTAATACGAGATAGAATCTCCCCTTTTATTTACTCCGGTAAAATTCAATACTAGTCTCAATAATAAAGAGATATCTATCATTAAAGATATAGGTCTACTTATTATTACATAGAATATACTAAGGGTATAAATAGTAGGAAAGACTCTTAACGATTTATTTCTTAACTATTACTAGTAAGATCGGAGAGAAATATCGAAATATTATAATCAAAGCTCGCTGAGAACTTTAGTAGACTTAATATATTTAATATACTAAGAGTCTACTCACTACTCGACGTAGTATATAAATTAATAAATAAATAAGCGCTCGACTATTTATCTACTCGATACTAGAATAAACGAGTAAACGAATAAATAACGTAGTTTCTTTCTTCTATATAAACTACGTATTTTTTTAATAAATAAAAACTTCGTATTTAACTTCCTTTAAAACTTTTAATTATAAATTCTAAATATAGACGTTTTTTAAACTATTAATTAAATTTATTAAATTTATTAAATTTTATTTTCTATTAATATAAAGTTTATTATTCTTTAATTTTTAATACTCCTCTCTACGAGTACTAACCTAGGTTTTATTAACGTTATATTAAAGTATTAAACGGAGAGCCTTAATACTTTAAATACTTTTAAAATAAATACTTTAGGATTAATAAAAACCCTAGCCTTAAATATTTAAAATAATATTAGAAAATATAATATTATAGAAGAAAGGGACTATATTAAAATTACCTATTTAAATTATTATTATAAAGAGCGCGAGAAGCTTAACGACTAGCTATTATAACTCTAATTATTCTTCGTATTTAACGAGAATATAATACTAGTTATTAAATAAATAACCTTTATAATAATCTATATAAAAGGTAATATATAGAAATAAGTTAAACTATTTTTAAAGCGTTATATAAAAGTAGTAAATAATACCGATAACTTATTAATAAAGCTTTAGATAGAGAATTTCTTTAAATTTAAAACCGAGATTCGTTATATATTTAGACTATCTAACGAAAATAGTATAATAATTCGTATTATTTAATATTTAGTATAACGAAGGTTTATATCCGATTACTCGGTATAATTTTAATATTATATAATATTTACGGACTAGGACGATACTACTTTTATAATAATATATCGATAAAGATTAAAAAATAATATAAAAAACGAATTTATATAAATAGGAGCCACTATAAAGGACCTCGATATATTTATAAAATAAATAATTAAAATTAACGATAAATTATATAAATATATAATAAAGAAATATTATAACGGAGGAGTTAACGGATAAAGATATTTAGAAGTATATAATAATAAATATAATTCGGTTAATTATTACCGCTATAAGAAACTTAACTCGTATAATTATATATTAATAAAACTCGACTTTATTAAGAAAGAATTTATAAAAGGATTCTAGAAAAGAGGTAAATAATAATAAAGGGGTAAAAAAATAATAAATTATTATAATTATAATAAACCGGGCTATATCGCTAGGAACTATTATTTAAAAAATATAATAAATCGATAATAATTAAATATATTTAAAAGAGAGATACCGGATAGCGTAGTAGGGTCCTTTAAGAATTTAATATAAAATAATTCTATATTTTACGATTTACTCGAGAAATAAAAAGAGATTAAAGAATAAATTACTTAAAAAATTCGAGAACTCGAAGAATTAAATAATAATAGTAATAAAACTCTAGAGGAAGACTTAAAGAAAGGATAAAAATAAAAATAAAATATAATAAATTCTAAAGAATAATTTTAGGTAGTAGATTACCTCGATAATTTTAAAACCTAATTTATTATATTAGAAAAAGAACCCGAAGATAAAAAGAAGGAAAAAAGATAAATCTTTAGAATTAATTATACCTATAATAAATATTACCCGCGATATAGGGAAATATATTAATTAGTATATATAAACGAATACTATAAATACTATTATAATAATTTAAAAGAGCGAAAGTATATTATAAAATTAAAATATAATTATAATTAATAGAATAACTACGCTAAAGATAATTACTCGTAGTATTTAATTAGAGAAAGAGAGAACTAAATCTTCCTAAATTATAATAAAGAATAATAGTTATAACTACGAAACTAGATAAAGTATAATAAAAAAACGAAATATTATAACTAGGACGAATAATATTATTATTTAACCGAAGACTACGAGAGGTACTTCGAGTCTAAAGAGTACTACGGATTTTTATCTTCGTCGGGAAAAGACTAGTCTCTTATATTAAAAGAAAATATAAAGAGATTAATATACTAACCCTAGAATAATATATATATTTAGTTTAATACAGTATATATATACGGATACTAATAAGAATTAACGGATATAAGGTCGTTATAATAATAGATTTAAAAGTAATTAATAACTTTATATCTCGAATAATAATTTAGGTAACTAACCTACTAATTTAAAAAAATAATAATAATATAAATTTTAATTAATTAACGAGTCGAAGTTATTAATAAAGAGAGTAAATAAAGAAATATTCCTACTATTAATTATTATTTAACGCTACTATAAGGAAAGTACCTTCGATATAATAGAAATAACTATTTATTATATTATTCTAAAAATACTTTAGTTAAAGAAATATAATCTAATAATAAATTAAACGAAAGGAGTATTTATATTTCCGTATATTAAAAACGTCGCTAGTATAATACTTATACGCCTATAAAGGATAGTTATAAATAAGAAATTAAACTATAATTTAATCGAAGTTTATAGTATTTTATCTTTATATAAAGATAACTTTATACGAGGATCTAACTCGATATATATTAACTAAAGAGGTTAATAAGGCGAATAAATTAAAATTTTTAAAAATAAAAACGAACCTCCTAATATCCTTAAAGAGTATTAACGATAGAAGTATTTTTTTAGGAAGAAATAATTATAAAAATATTACCTAAATATTAATTATAGGATTATAAAATCGAACTCGAATTTAATAAAACGCCGATATTTAAACCTATTTATACTTTATTAAAAAAAGAACTCGGAGTACTTCGCGGGTATATCGATAAAAATTTTAAAAAGAGATTTATTCGAGAATTTAAATTATTAATAAATTATCTAATTCTTTTTGTAGTAAAGAAAAATAGAAGTTTACGATTATATATAGATTATTAAAAACTAAACGATATTATAGTAAGAAATTAATACTCTTTATTAAATATTAACGAGTTATAAGATCGGTTTATAATAATAAAAGTCTTTATATAATTAGATCTTCGAGGCGCGTATAATCTAATTCGAATAAAAAAAGACGAGGAGTAGAAGATTATCTTTAAAATTAAATATAGTTATTACGAATATTTAATAATACCCTTCGGACTTATTAACGTATTAATAACCTATTAAATATTAATTAATAATATTATACGAGTATATTTAGATATAACGGTAATTATATACCTCGATAATATATTAATTTACTTTATTAATAAGGAAGAATATATTTAATATATATAAAATATCCTAATTTATTTATTATTAACTAGACTTCTTTTTAAACTAAAAAAATACGAATTTTATAAAAAAGCGGTTAAATTCTTTAAATTTATAATTAATATTAGAGGTATTTATATAAGCCCTAAAAAAATTAAGAGTATTAAGAAATAATTTATATTATATAATATTAAGACGATATAGAGTTTCTTAGGATTTACGAATTTTAATAAAAAGTTTATTAAAGACTACTCTAAAAAGATTTTATTATTAACGGATATTATAAAGAAAGATATCGTTTTTTAATAAAAAAAAGAATAATAACGATTTTTCGAGGTATTTAAAGAGGCCTATAAAAAGCCGCCGGTATTATATTCCTTTCAAAGTAACGAATTAACTCGAATCGAAACCGATATTTTAGATTTAATAATAGGCGCTTATATACTTTAATAAAAAAACGATAAATAATACCCTATTATATACTATTCTAGAAAAATATTATTAGCGGAATAGAATTATAATATCTATAATAAGGAATTATTAGTAGTAGTATTCGTATTAGAATAATAACGGGTATATATAAAGAGCTATTTAGATTTTATTATCTTTATAAACTATAAAAATCTTTTTAACTTTACGACGATAAAATAATTAAACCGAAGATAAATTAAATAGTTAGAGTTATTGAAATAATATAAATTTAAGATTTTCTATACTTTAGGAAAGAATAACGGTCGCGCCGATATATTTAATAAATAAGAGGATTATATAAAGAATAAAGACGTAGTAATATAATTAATTCTTATTTAATAATAGGATAAATCGCTAGTCCTAGTATAATAACTAGTAGCGACGTTATATATCTCTATTCCCAGAATTATAAATATTATTTAAAAGGAATATAAAAATAATACCTTAACTACTATATTAAAAAGTTAATAACTATAGGTTAAATTATTAAAATATAATAAAAAAACTTATTTTCCTAAAGGATATCTTAAGGAAATTACTCGCGATTATTATAATAATCTAGTTTAAGAATACCCTAGAGTTATTAAAACTATAAAATTTATTTATAAAGAATATAACGCGCTAGGACTAAAGTCGTACGTCGAGAAATTTATTAAAAAATATATCGAATACTAGTAGGATAAATCTATAAGGTATATTAAATATAATTAAATTTAATTTACTCTAATACCGGAAATATTATAAAACGATATTATAATAAATTTCGTTATTAAATTACTAAAATTAAAGGACTTTATTAAATCGGAAATCTTTAACTTTATAATAATAATCTATAACAAATTTAGTAAATACGTAATAATAATATTAATTAAGAAAATTTATAAGGTTTAATAAATCGCCTTTATATTATTAAATCGATTTATTAGAAATTACGGGATACTTAAGTCGATTATTTTAAACTAAAATAAATAATTTATCTCTAATTATTAGAAGATACTAATTAGTATTATCGGAATCAAATTATAAATATTAACTATATATTATTTATAAACGGATAAGTAGATAAAGCGGACGAATTAAATAATAAAGATATATTTACGATATTACGTAAATAAGAAGTAGAATAATTAGGTGAGATTTCTATTTATAATATAACTAACGTTTAATAACGCGCAGTTTAATATAACAAAACTTATACTATTCTTCGTAAACTATAGTAAATATATTAATATATTTCTAGACCCGAAATAAGGACCTAATATATATAGGGCGTTAATTTATATAATTAATATAAAGATATTATATAAAGAAATATAAGTTTAGATTAAATTAATAAATACTCGGACTAAATTAATAATAAATAAATATCGAAAAGAGTATTCTTAATTAAAGGAGGGGGATAAAGTATATTTTTTAATAAAAAATATAATAAATAAGAGACCGAGTAAGAAACTAAATTATATTAAAATCGGATTATTTTCGATTAAGAAGAGTAAAGGATTAATTAATTATAAATTAAACCTTCTAGCCGACGCTAAAGTATATTTAATATTTTATATCTCTCGATTAGAGTTAATAGATTTTAAAATACTCTTATAAAATACCTTTTATTTCTAGATTAAAAAAAAACGGAATTCGAGGTAAAGGAGATTTTAGACTAAAAAGATTAAAACTACCTCGTTAAATAAAAAGATTATAACGAGTCTGAAAATATTTAAGAGTTATTAACGAATTTAATTAATTATCGGGAACTTCTAAAGAAGTTCTAAAAATAACGGTATAAAAAAATTAATCGAGGGTCCCTAGTAAAAAGGATTTTAAAGATATAAAATCGTCGAAATATAAAACCGAAACTATTATATATTCTATTTTACCGAATTTCTTAAATTCTTTTAAATACTTTAACTCCTCTATATCTATAAAACCTTTATCGAATATCTTTTATTTATACTCTTTTAGGAATTTCTTTTATTAGCGAAGTCTTTTTAATTTTATATTCTTTTAATTAACGACTTCGTTCGTTATTTCCTACGTAATTTTAATTTTTTCTTCTTTACATTCTAAGCGCTCTAGAGCCTTATTAATTCTTAAAAAATTAACGATAAACTCGGAGAGTTTATATATTTTTTTAATCTTAATATACTCCCCGTACTTCGATAATAACGAGGATAATCGATATTCGGTTTAATATATCGCGTAATATATATATATAATTATAATTATAAAACCTTTAGAAATAACCTATTCCTATAATTTATTATATTATTTTATTTAACGAGAAGATATAGAATTATCTTTAAAGATAAAGAAGATTAAAAGGGAGGGGTAGTATTATAATTAAAATTCGTTAAAAACCTTAATAGATTTAGTATATTTAATATACTAAGGGTCTATTTACTACTCGACGTAATATATAAATTAATAAATAAATAAACGCTCGACCGTTTATTTACTCGATACTAGAATAAGTAAATAAATAAATAAGTAGCGTAGTTTCTTTTTTTTATATAAACTACGTATTTTTTTAATAAATAAAAGTTTCGTATTTAACTTCCCTTAAAATTTTTAATTATAAATTCTGAATATAAACGTTCTTTAAATTATTAATTAAATTTATTAAATTTATTTAGTTTTATTTTCTATTAATACGAAGCCTATTATTCTTTGATTTTTAATATTCTTCTCTACGAGTATTAACTTAGGTTCTATCGACGTTATATTAAAATATTGAACGGAGAGCCTTAATACGAAAACTCTTTATATTATTAAACGGGTACAAGGAGGAAGTTAAGGCGGACGACCTCAAATATAAAATATCTTATTACTATTATATATTATACTCTATTACTACCCCGTTATTACTCTATAATATATTTAACTATTATTCTATAATAGTATTCGTAATAATTAACTATTTAATTAGTAAATTATTAATTTAGTAATTAAATTCGCCCTTTTTTCCCTAAATAGTTAATTAGTTTAGAGTTTTAACTAGTTTAGTTATAACTAGTTAAATTATAAACTATTAATTATAACTAGTAATTTAGTAGTTTAAATTAATAATTTTAATAGAATTAGTAATTCTATAAAACTAAAGACCCCCCCTTTAGCGGGGAGGCGAAGTAAAAACCGATTATTTAATTAAATAAAGCGCTACCTAGATAGACTTAATACTAGGGTTTTCTCTATTTTAATTTTTAAAAATTTTTAACTTTTACTTCCGTAGGCCTTTATAAATTTTAATTTTTCTATAAATAATTTATTATAATAGTTAGTAATAATGAATTAAAGTTATCTAAGACTCTTAATACTCTTTTTACTCTTTTTATAATTACTATAAACTCTACCGGGTCTTTAATTATTCTTTATAAAACTCGTTATAAATATAACCGTAAATCGATTATATTATTAAAATTATTATTAAAAAAGATTTTCCTCTCGTATCTACGCCTTCTTTATAAAATTATCGATAATTATAATTTATTATAAACTATTCCTATAATAGCTAGTTAGCGCCCGGATATTAAAATCCTTTTAGAAAAACTAGCGCTAGAGGAGGTAATAAAATAATAAAAAGATTAAGAAATCTTTATAAATACTTCTTTTACTACGCCTAGCCTAGGATTAAATATATCTTAATCTTCCGATAACTTCTTAAAATATTAACGAATCTTTATAATAAATATTTAGTCCTAGGCTATTAAAGAGGAGCGACCTAATAATATCTATATAATTTATAACTATTATTATAAAACCTATAAATATATAGGAGGGACGAGAAATATAAATAAATATTTAAAAAAAAATTATAAATAGAAATCTACTATTTCTAGAATAACTCTAAAGTATTAATATAACGGTATTAAAATTAGTAATATTATTCTTTATAAAGTAGTATTTAACCGGTTAAATATTAAGTAAAGAAAATTAGAATTAATAGTTATTAAAATTAATAAAACGATACTTAAATATTTAAATATTTAATAGATTATAGAGTACGATTTACTCTTTAATTTAATCTCTCGTTAACTCTTTAGAGTATTTTTAGAATATATTAATTTACTAGTAAATTAACTTCTCTTAAACTCTAATAATATAGTTAAAATATATACTTTTCACTTATTCTAAAAAGGGAAAATTCGATTAAATTATATCTTTATTACCACTATATTAGATATTTATATTATATACGATATATAGACGTCGCTAAACTACCTCGGGATCCTAGGCGTTATAAGTTATTTTATTAACGAGAAACTCGAACTCTAAATAATAATATTTACTTTTATTAAAATTCAGGGCGTATATACTAGTAAAAATCAAACGAGGATAATACTAGACGTATTAAAAGACTTTAGAATTATTAATAAACTAAAGTATTTTATAATAAATAACACCTCCCCGAATAATACGTTTATTTATTATATCGTAGAAATATTTAGAAAGAAAGAACTCTATTATAATTATTATAAACGACGCCTACGTTATAACGACTATATAATTAATCTAGTTATTTAAACCTTTTTATTCGGTAAAGTTATAGACGATTACGAATATCTAGTATTTAAAATAGAAACGAATACTATTATCGATACTTAATTAAATTAATAGCGTAAACTCGGGCTACTCGGTAAACTTTATAATATTATTATTTATATTATAATAAACTCTTAGCGCGTCGAGGTATTCAAGAAAATAATTAATAATTTAATACTATATCGCGATAATAGTACTAGATAGAATTCCTAGTACTAGATATTAAATTAATTAATTAAAAGGATTAAACCGGTAATCGTCGTATTAATTAATAATAATATTAATTTATTAAAAGATTTATTAACGGCTGAAAACTAGTAGGATTTAGTTTATATCCGCGACTTTCTAAAAGGGTTCTATAATACTATTAATATAACGGAAAATAGAGTTATTATACTCGATCGAGTACTCCCGATTATAGACTTTCTTTATAAATACTTCTAGTAAATAGAAAATTAATACACTAGGTACGACTATATAAAAGAGTTTATTTAAAGTAAATATACGAAGATATTAGAATACTAGAATAAAATAACCGGTAGATCGCCCGTTTATATTATAGTAATCGTCTTAAATTCTTTATTTAAATATATATACTTTAACTACTAGGACCCTAAATAGTAACTAGATATAAAACTAGCGATAAAGAATTTATAAAAAATAATATATTAATTATTAACTAGTTTACCTAAACGCTCTATTAAAATAAAGTAATATAAAATTAATAATTAGTACCTTTAATAAATATATTAGATCTAGGGCGTTTAATAGGATATTATTTCTAACGAATTAAATAAATACTTTAACGAACTACTCGTTATTACTAGAGACCGACGGGTAATTAATTAATAACTTTTATTAAAATAACGAAAGCGTTTACTATTACTCTCTTAAATAATTATTAATATTTATTCTATACTAGTTATATTTATAAAACTAGAGCGCGTCTTTTCTAGGGTTAAATATATTATTATAAATTAAAAAAACCGTTTAATAATTAAAATAATTAAAATCCTAAAGTATTTTAAATTATAATTTCGGATTAGGATATTTATTTAGGAAGATTTATATATAATAATTAAAATACTAAAAATAATATAAAAATAGTATTTAAAAACTAGTATTAATACGAGAGTTATATTTATTTAAGGCTAGTAGGGCGCTAAAAGAGTTTTAATTTTAAAAAGTATAATAAACGACTTTTGAGAATATTTAGGGTCTAAGTCGTTTTTATTTAAAAAATATAAAACGATTTCTACGATTTTTACGCGCGATATTAATATATTTTATTTTATTAATAAATCTAAAGACTTAATATATAGGAATATTATTTTATATATCTAGAATAAAGTTTATATATCTATATATATATTCGTTTATAGTATTATTATTATATTATCGCCGTCGCTACTAGGGAAAAATTATCTTAATATAAATTATAAACGATTTATAAATTTTATGAATTTTATATAAACTATTTTAATTATTAATTCAAACTAGTATATAACTACTAAGAACTAGCGTTAATAGTTAGTAATTAATTTAACTCTATAACTGAACTAGTTACGCTAAAAATTAGCGTAGTTAGTTAGTTTGGGGTCAAAAATCGAACTAGTTAACTATTGCGAACACTATTCTATAGTATACTTCATTACTATTCCATTCCTACCTTATAGTATACTCCATGGCATACCCCATTACTACACCATTGTACGCTCCATGATATGCCCTATTGTATGCTCCGTTGTTGCTCCATTTATTATACCCTTGGATGGCCTATTGTTGCCCCATTACTGGCCCATAACATGCTTAGTTATCGTTCCATAACATGACCAATTGTTGCCCTCTGGTATTGCCTATTGCTGCTCCACGGTATGCTCCATTGTTGCTCCGTGGTATACCCCACTGCTGCCCCAGATCATGTTCAGTCGTTGCTCCATAATATGCCCAAGTGTTGTCCCCATAAGTAGAGCTCGATTCAAAGATAAATCACTGCGCGATAGTTAATACTGAAAATTAGGAGTTCCTGGAGTATCTTCGAGGCCTTACTTACTCTTTGAAGACTTACTATCTGCATTTGTAGAGGCGTTCTAAGTATACGACTCTTGTGGCAGTCTGCGTCTTTCATTTCTTGAAGCTAGAGGTAACCCGTAAGTAAGGTAGTTCAAAAATCATTCTGGTAAAGTACCTATGGCCAAATTATGAAAAAGCTACGGCTCGTCGCTATATAATAAAGGCAGCTACAGTATCAGCAACAGCACCGGGCCTGTTATCGCTTACTCATTGGCTGCAATACGTACTTTTTCAAAACCTTCCAATACTCCTCCCTTCTATATCGCTTAATCTCCGTCAGTAAAGCAACTAGCTTAAAGACATCTTCTAGTACGCGTATATTCAGAGAGAGAACACGCAAAGGACCGTGCAAAAGCTACATCATTATTAGTATCGATAGGCACCAAAGGAGATCGTTAGAATAGCGCAAGAACTCACCACTTTGCCCGTCTCGCTGTCATTCACCAAGCCGAAATATAGTTCCCATCGAGGCCCAACGACGGTCCATCCAAATAGCGGTATATTATCCATCCCCGATATGTCCCCGATAGCGTCTACTGTGAGCAGTCGTCTTGATTTGAGACCCGCAGCTATCCATATTGCCAGCTGATACTGTGCTTCGACCTCACTTCCTCCGTAGGCGGGCTTGACTACAACACCGACCATCATTGCCAATATACGCGTGTAGGTATCATTCATTTGGCTTAGAGCAACAGTACGGCCGCCGAAGCTGACTTTCTGGTAGAAGGATTTGACGTCTGCGTGTGTAGGGGAAAAGGCAAGCGCATAGTCTGTCTTTTTCTGGAATATTTCGCCTTTGATCGTGCGGGGGAGGTAGTCTGTGTAGATTGCTTGGGTTTTCCTATCGGTCCATGAAATGTGTTAGCGGTATTGCAAAGATCATTTATAAAGAGGGAAGTACGAACACGCTGACGACTTTAAAGAATGGTTCCTCTGAGTTGTCGCCGCAGAGGAGAATTGGCCGAACAACGTCCTCTGACCATGCATTCTCATCTTGTTGATGGTCTTCGCATTGCCGTACGCTATTGTGTATGCCCTTGATTACCCGCCATAGACCGCCTCTTTCATTATCACCATGCGTGTTAGGATCATCTGACTTGTAGGCTTCTTCCGGTATGTCTTCTGCCTCCTGAGCGTTTACGCTCTTCAGCCGTTCCTAAGAGGATGAGAGTTATTAGCCCGAAAATAGGATATAGGGTACGGAGAGCGTGAAGCTTACTCGAAAGACACTTGGAATGTATGCCTTGCGAACGACAGACACCAATCTTTGCCTAATGGCCCAAGCTTCGTCGGGCAGCGGCGCGTGTGCGTCAATCTCAACCTTTGGCTTACTGTTTCGTAGCTCTTCCAGAGCTCCTCTGACTGGACTGGACCTTCGACTGCTACTCGGAGTTGGCTCGCGTAATTGCCAGTTGGTAGCATCGATCAAGTTATCAGGGCTCCTTGGGAGTAAGGTATTTCTGCTCTGTTTCTGTTTCTTGGTAGGATGGCCTTCAGTATCGTCTGGCATAAATACTGCTCTTCTCTTTTGTCGTTGGTGCGGAGGTGTGTCGCCAGGGCGCCAGGGAGCACGTCCTCGCCCAGGCCAGTCCGACCACTGTGTATCGATTCTGGGGCAATCGTCAAGGGAAGGCGAGGTGGAAGAGCGTGGAGTAGGGAGCATTGGTAAAGGTAAGAGTGTTGGGTTCGAGGCTATTGTTGTACTCTGTATATGTTATGCCTGATCCGTTACTCAGTACGGAATACAAATCGAGTAATGGAAAATGCGGGCAAATGTACACTTACGGAAAGGACTTCCAACATACGCTAACGTTGTCCTTTATAACAACCGAAGATACGCCGGAGGCTTTGCGGGAAAGCCACACTGCCACACTAACGCACTGCCACACCTTCGGGCCGTGAGTATTCGACGACGAGGAGGCTATCCCTCTTTCCCTATTGCACCAAGTGCCATACTCCCCCCCCCCTTCTACCCTCTTTATCTCAGCTCGATTCCGAGTCTTGGGAAACGAAAGCGCAGTAAGGCGTAATTGACACAGTACGCCGTACCTCTATCAAGATCGTCTACATCATCGGGAGCTTTCCCGAGTACTCTGCAACGACGGATACGCGCGCAGGGTCACAGCAAAAGATGCTGGAATTGTGGTGCAACGACTACACATATTTGCCATGTCCTTGGCAAGTACGAGAAAGCACAGGTAGGCCAGTACACACGAGGGGAATACGCTCAGTCTGACATCGCGATCAAGATTGAGAAATGGCACTATCGTGGCTTATCACCGCTTGATATTCTCAATGACTATGCCGACATATCACGCAAACTTTAACAATGTGAGTGATGCTTGCTTTGTCGTCATAACTACCAGTCTGACCTTTTTATAGAGTGGGAGCAGAGGGATTACGAAGAGCGAAAGGGCCTTTAAAAAGAGGAGGGTACATGGCGACAACGAAGATCTCCAACTAATCACTATCAAGAGCACTGCGCCGCGACATTCTCGGGTGATATCGATCCACAAGGCATAGATGGTGGACTCTACATTCGATATGCCCTCGAGAACTTTGGTCCAATATGGTTGACGAATCGTCTTGGGGCAAATCCATACCCCCGAGCGAAGCCCTGGCCAAGTCTGCCTTACGTGCATTGCGCCGTGGATTTCGTGCACTTGGTATAATGGGATAGATGCTTCCAAAAGAAGTAAGGACGCAAATCAAAAAGTTATCGAGTACGTCCGCTGATGATGTCTTGCCATTGGAAGTCCATAATCCTAGTGATTCCGCAGTGTCATCACAACACGCGTCCCCTATCAACAGCTTTTCCTAGAGACAAGACAACATTATCATTGGCTACAACAAGGGGGACTCCCTTGGGGCCTCTATAGAAGATGCTAGAGATATACACGCAGCGCAACATGTATCAAGGACGTCAGGCGGCTTACATGATAGCGAGTATCAGAGTAAGATTGACCAGTCCTTGAACAGGACCCCTTCGGCAGGGGAAGAGTATCCTTCATATTGCAGTACAACAGACGGGCTCACACAACAAACAAACGCAAATTCCAGGATTCTACATTGAGCGAGGGCGAGGTGTCGCAAAGCGCACATCTCCAACGGAAAACAAAACCGTCTCTGAGTGACATCGTACCAGGCGCTCAAGTTTCCAAACTACCACACGAATCAACACAATTCGACAATCATCTACCCGATTACTCATACCTTCAAAGCTTAGACAATTGGCCCACAGCTCTTAGTGGGGTGCTCAAATATAGGGTTCTCAAATATCCTGGCTTGAGGCCTATACTCTAGGACAGAGCTACATGAACTCATGTAAAGTGGACTTACGGCCCGAACTGCTCGAGGAACGAGATGGTTGATTACAAGTTAAGGATGAGGTGGACATTCACCTAACAAAGCATGACATAACACAGACAGCTCGGTCGGAAGTTGGCTTTGTTATTATGATGGGGTAAACAACCCAAAAGTACCGTTTCCTAACTGAGCTGTAAAGTGAAGACGCTTAATTCGGCTAGAGCGGACCGCATTGCTCACGCATCGCTTTCTCAGGAGTACATCTACTGTTGGCCGTGACTCCGGCCCCTTCTCCATCTTACTGTTACTGCTCTTACCAGATACTTGCACCTTATTACCTTTCAAGGGTTTACAGACCCTCATACGGCTGGCGATTAGCAATCAATTCCCCCAAACACCCCAAATCGCCGTGCTACAGACCTCAATCTGAGGCGTTGTGCCGGTAGTCCTCTCCAATACCAGTCGCAACGCCCCTCATCCTCGCTCTTTGCCAGTCATCCCTGTTCTGTGTCCAGACTGCTGTCAGTAACATGGTCATACCCTCCCAGTCAATGGCCACCTCATGCGTTTTAGTCCGTGATCCAGCTCCATTCTAAGGATTCCCATTAGAACCCCAGCTAGAGCGAGTTTACATAATGCCGCAAACTCTAGACCAATATGCCACTTCCTCAGATCCAATTGAGGCGGAAAGATAGATGTATTCAAGTGCCCTTGAAGCGTACCTAGCTCCCGGTATGAACAAGATAGTTCGCAATGTGAGCCCTAAGCCTGCCCTGGAGGCCACCCGGGAGATCCTCGGTTTAGCGCCTAACACCGTACTTGGAGGAGTCTCTAGGGGCTCGCTTAGGGGCGCTCCACATTGCGTCTAGGTGGTAGCCCTACAGCCCTAGGCTGGGCATAGAACTACCCTGATGAGTAGAATGCTTGTTTACAGGTCATGCCATACATACAACGCACCCTAACAACAGGACACAGCTGCCACTATGCCCGCAATTCGGGCTGGTTCTCGACACTCTTTTGACTCTCGAATAGATGACTGGCTTGCCAGCCAACCTGATTCCGTGGCTGAATATCAAGGCGATACTCACGTATTCCAAGGCTCGCCTAGAGCAAAGGTAGACAAGAAGCGAAAGAGAGAGACGCGGGCAAAGGGAGCCAATATCTCGAGTCAGCGAGAGCATACGAAGCGGCCCAAACTACAGGAGATCCCAGGTAACGCAATGGACCGTCCCAATCCCAGCAAGCAGCCCGCACCGCGAGGGCGCAAAGCTCGTGATACGGCCCAGCACGAGGCCTCAGCGTCCCCAACGGCGAGACGAAGGCAACGCACTGGCAGACTCCCTTCCAACGATCTGGAAGCTACACCAAGACCTCGTCTACCTTCTCTAGGCGTCATCCCGGTATTTGGACAAGAACCCGCAGCATCCCGCTCCAGTACAGCATCGTCTTCCAAAGCTCCCTCCTCCCCGTCGCGATCGCGAAGCCCAACAAAGAAGATGACCGACTTGCAGCTCGCTGACATCAAGGTCATAATGAAGGCATTTGGCACACCAGGTATTACGATGTCCCAAAGTGCTCGGGAGCTACGTAGAAAGATGCAAGATATCGAAGAGAGGTGTGGGATTATACCGGCGGAAATGGAGGCCAGGATCGTGGAGCACATGAAATGGGATGAAGCCGACTTATCGCGGCGTCGTGGGTGGTTCAGGAAGGAGGAAGAGATGGACATTAAGAACAATATCCTGCACGATGGGCTTGGTTACGAAGCTACTTGGCAACAAGTTAAAGAGTTGCACGCGGCCGCCATGGATGCCCAGAACCGTGGTTTCGCAGAGCCTGGCTGGAATATGGAGGTCCACGCCCCTCTTTGGAAGCTTGCATTGCGCGGATACTGGAGATCGAAGGGCGTATGGTATAGCGAGGTGACCACTGCCAAAATCAGCGATGCCTCTCTACTCCCAGCCATCGCAGCCAAGACCCTCACTTTCCAGGGCAAAATGGTCGATTTCGCAATGGTGATCGAGCCTTCGGAGGAGCTACTCGATCGTATTCTCGAAAAATTGGCTTCCGAGGCTCGAATATACAGCAACGGCTCTATCAATCATGCTGCTGCCGACCCGATCCGTTTTGCACCGATTGCCATCAGTATGGAGACCAAGAGAGCCGCGGTCGACGAAGAAAATGCGAATATTCAGCTGGCCACTTGGGTTTCAGCGCATTTTGCGAGGCTTAATCAGCTCACATGCGGGAAAGCCGAGATGCCAATACTCCCTTGCATTATCGCACAAGGCCACGATTGGAAGTTTATGATTGCGGAAAGGCAGAGGACGGGAGTCTGTATCTTCCGTCAGCAGAGCTTGGGTAGTACCGATTCGGTAGTAGGTATATATCAGGTGCTCACTGCTATTCAGAACATGGCTCGATGGGCGGAGAAAGACTACTGGTCTTGGTTCAAGAGTGAAGTTCTCGATGTCGAAGATGAATGAGAAAGCTTGATACACCTGCGAGGTGTAACTACTGTGGTCGGGAAGTAGAGACATTTGTTTGTGGGGCTATCCATTTAAGCTTATTCAAGACCTGCCACCTTTTCTCTATCTATTTCAAGTAGAGCCTCCTAATACACCCGTTTGGCAACTCGGATTTTGGCAGCAACTTTTGAGAAACCGCGATGTTGGGCTAAGATAGGCTATGTAAGGATACACCATGACAAATTCCATTTGCCATTTCCATTACATTCCACATTCTCTCGCCTCTATATCCACATTCTACCAGCTCTTATTCAAATCCCTCCCATTTTCTACTTTTCCGCTCACGCCGATTCCCCACCCTTCCCAAATCCAAAATCAAAATACTCTATAATAGCCCAGCTAATCGTACTCTCCCTCACCTTTTCAATCTTTCCCTCCTCCCGTATCTGCTCTTCGTGTACAAGCGAGCCTGATGTATACGCATTTGTAGGGATCGTGAGGACGATGGGAGCACGAGAGGCGTCGTTGGTATTTGGGGTTGTTGTGATGGCTAGGGGGGTATTGGTGGTATTGTTGGTAGTGAAGGCGTTGGAAGCACTGGAAATGTAATCGATACCTGTGGCGAATAGAGGGAGAAAGATGACAAGGTGAATGCCGTAGATGTGCGTGTAGCGAAGAGAATTTGTATGACTCGCTTGATGTTGGCGCTTGCTCCTGTGGGACGTGGCCTCGCTTGGGTGGGAGGCGGGCCTGAATCTCTGGGGAGGTTTGGATAGGCAATAATTGGGGGAATCACTGGGCTCAATGTCTCGGAATTGATTTCCTATCCCGGATAACTGTTAGTAGGATGATTCTCTGGGGAAACCAAAGATAGAATCCGGCGCGTATAGTAAAAGGTGGAAGATTGTGGAAACTTACTGGGAGAGAATAAGCCACAGCTCCCGGGATGTTAAGATGTAGACTCGCATTTCTTTGTACCTCCGCTCGATTTGCGGCCTCCTCTCGTAAAGTGTTGAGCTCTTCGTCCTTGCGGGCATGCTCTGCCATGAGATACTCAATCTGCTGTTCGAGATACGTCGCTTGTTCTGCCGACTTCTGCCCAGACTCCTGGCGTATCCGAGTACGCCGCTGGTCCAGCTCCTTTAACTTTGTCGCGCGATCTTTCTGCTCTTCCTCCTTTAGCCTTTGCGCTCGCTCCTCCCGAATTATAGTCTCGATATGATCCTCGATCTTGCCCCACGATTTCTCTTTGCCTTTATCTTTGCCATCTGTACCAGAAGAGGAGTCACGGAGCTGTTTGAATCTTAGGGCCAGGATTTGCATCTGCTGTTTTCCGGCGGTTACATCCTCTGCCTTTTGATCCTGAGCTGGCTGAGCGAGGTATCTTGCCCATTGGTTGTAGACTCCAGCGCATGTGGCGAGATCATTTGGGAGCGGGTGGTTGGCTTGGGCCATCGTAGTGCCTGTTGGAATAGGTGACGAAGGCTTTTTGGGTATAGTTAGTAAGTGTGAAATGATATTCAGAGCTTTAATCGCTGGATGATTGCTTATTGGAAAGGAATTGGTCCGAGACATAGTAAGAGAGGCGTTGATTTGAGGGAATAAGGCCGAGTGCCTCAGCCAGCCGCTGCTTTATTATTTAATGTGTTCACTTAAAAGGTGACACGAAAGGTGTGAGGTTGATGAAAGGGTCTGATACACCACAAAGAGCTCTCATTGTCTCAGCTTACTCGTCTGCCTGACTATTCTTTTTGTATAAACCCCAAAAAGAGCTGTCATTGTCTCAGCTAACTCGTCTGCCTGATTAATCTCTTTGTATACTGTTTCACCAACCAATCTCAGCTTACCCGAGTCGTACTAGTGAGAAGCATATCCATGCCAACGTCCACATTATCCGACGAATGCTGAGTAGATATCTCGTGTTCTATTCTCTTAGTGTTTAAGACATGTGAGCTTCCAGGATAGTCGTGAAACATCTTAGATATATAATCTTCAAAGAACAATTCTAGAAGAAACTGGTATTGATCTAAGTATGCGGATATAAACACGGAAGCGAGTTAGTATGAAACGAAACCTTCCGGATCAAGGATCAGCACTGCTGCAAGCAAGCGGACTGCGACGAAACGTGCACACATGATACTGAGCAATTGCATCGATGGGGTTTCCAATAGTGAAGAGTCGTTATGGCAAGTTATGTGCAGGGTTAAATCAAATAGCATTTGTATTTGCAAGACGAATCCGACCTGCTTTTCATACTTCGCTTCTTCAGGCTCTCGATTCCAATCGCTTTGATAATGCTGCGCTCTTATTTGACGATAGACACTGCTTGCGTCGTCTTGATTCAGAACAATACTTAACATACGAAATCAGCTGACTGCCACCACTATAAACGCAAAGACATCAGCTGCCAGCTGCCGAAATCCCCTTCTACACATTATATGAGGAAGTGCAGCACAGCGGTTCGGCAAATGCTCTTGGATCTGGCCTGGTCCGGGCGAGTAATTACTGCAGGATGTAAAAGTGATATGGAAAAGCATTTCCTATATCTTGTAAGCGTGAACTATCCAGACTTTGAAAGAACCAGGCACCTATTCAACCAGTCCTTTAATCTCGATTGTTGATTTTGCGAGAGTTTCCTCCTGCGTATTTAGTGTAATAGTTTAGTAGTCTTCGCCCGCGTAGTCCTCGCATACTTCTGGCTTCTCCCGCTCGAAATTTCAATTCATTAGCTTCTCCCTTCTCTTTCCAACTGGGATTTATATGTAGCTTGCGCTAGATAGAGTAGCGGTTCCTCTAAGTCCTTCCTGCGATAATATTCCTGGCGGAGCGGAAGCGTTTGCTTGGTCTTAAGCTGTAAGTCGTAGCTCTAGTATAATTAGTCACCTTAGCTTGAAGGGTGAGTCGAATCTCCTTGGACTTAGTATAGGTATCTTACCAGTATCGACGTGTCTATTCATAATATCTATAATCTATGGGATCCTTACACTAGTATCGAGTTAAGTATTTACTAGCCAAGACCCTCTTTAATCCTAGATATCCTCCTTTGACCCTCCGACTTACGGAGAGCTAGTCTATATTTCTTAAGGAAGGTAGTAGATGTGAGGGTATAAGACGTTGAATTTCTATAAATATATAGATTTAGTATTAACGTTGAACTTGACTCTTCCTATTGGAGATTAATAGATTTATAGTTAATACCCAGCTTTTCCTAAGCGGAATACCGTATCTTTACACTTATCCTAATTTATAATATCTTGTTTATATATATCCGGTGTTACGGAAGGGAGATACGAGGATCGAAGCGGTAGAGGTAAGAGGTAGTATAGTAGGTTTGACTACCCCGCTAGGCTTGACAGGGAAGCCTACTCCCTATATAATATTAGTATTTGGCGTTGCGTTTCACTAAGAGTAGAAGGATCGTTTTTGTTTTACTTAAATAGAAGTCCTTCTCCCTCTCTAAACACTCTACCGTAGACTTTGACTGCGTATTCTCGTACTATATAACCGTATCCACCTCCGTCTGACCGCGTGCTCCTCGCTACAGCCTTAGTTGTAGGGGTTATACCGCGTCGAGCCGAAGGCCTATTAAGCTATTATTACGGCTCCCTTCTTCTTATACCTTATAAATACGTCTAGCGTATAGATCAGTATGATCGTAATAGGAATACGTATGATACAAGGCGTACTCTGTAGGATTTTGGAGTTCTGTAAGTATGCATACTTAGTGTTGATATTGAGGTCGTAATCGTAGTCGCAGCGTGCAAAAACGTGGTCGAGTTGACTCGATGGAAGCGATATGATTAGGACTTGATAGTAGGACTTCAGGTGAGCGTATCTTAAGTAGATAACCATATCCCTTTCCCTTTTTGCATTCCGCATTTTGTATTTGACATTTCAGCATTTGGTATTGGAGACATTTTTTATTTAATACTTCCCATTGGAGGCATTTGGCACTCGGGATGTTTGGTATTAAGGACATTTAGTATTAGAGATATTTGGCATTAGGGGTATTTAGTATTAAGGGTATTTCGCATTAGGGACATTTCGCGTTGGGGGTATTTAGCGTTAGGGGTATTTTTGGATTTGAGTATTCATTTTTGGGGTATACCTTTGGGTATATTTGACCCTTGGGTATCTTCCAAGAAAGTATGACTTCCATCGTGTTTTCTCCGTTAAGCTACTTTAGAACTACGGTATACCTCCTCTAGGCATCCGCTAGCGCTGCGGCTGCGGATCTACATCTGGGGCGGTGCGGAGCGGGGGTGCGGGAATGCGGGAGTACGGGAGTGCGGGAGTGCGGGAGTGCGGGAGTGCGGGAGTGCGGAAGGATGAATCAAGTCACCCAGCGAGGTCTGGCGGTACTCTAGCGGTACTCTAGCGTGTTTCTAGAGTCTTTCTAGAAGAGATTTTCAGGTTCCTTTCCTCTTTTCCCTTTTCCCTTTCAAGTATATCTAAACTTTTCTACCTTGGTATATTTTATTACCAAGAGCTTTACATAGCTCTACTTCCTTTTATCTAATCTTACTACTGAGATTGAGATTGATTCATGCAAAGTCTTCGGTAAATCTCAAATAGACGCTTTGGTAGGGAACTTCAGCGGAACTCTAGCGCCTCACTGCGGGTACTGGTCTGAACGGCTATTCTTATACAATACAAGTACCACATTACTTGGTAATAAGCATATCTACCATCTTCAGCACCACCGCGGGGCGTACCTTAGTCGGACCTTTGTTCGTTCTCTCGTCAACCCTCAGACTACAGACCACAGACAATTGGCAGTAAACATTTCTACATAACCACCTTGGTGCTGGAATATGGCTCGAAATGGACATCTCAAGGAGATCCTCGGCTTTTTGCAAGGTACACACATTAGCTACTCGTTTCATAAAGACGCATTTCGTAATACTTTTTACACACACACACACACACACACACACACACACACACACTCGTACATACATTAGTATGGAGAGACAGACACAAAGACACACACAAAGAGAGGGCGACGAAAGGGGGAGGGCGAAGGAGAGGGCGAAGGGATACACACAAAGAGAGAGGAACGGAAGAGAGAGGACGAAGGACAGGAGGAAGGAGAGGGAGCCATGAATTTAGATAGAAATCCTGAAAACAAGGTTAAAAGCAAATAAAATCAACAGCACAATCAAAAAGGAAAACAAAATACACAAAGTACCAGAACGCAACAACACAACGGCACAAGAGGAGAGTGTCTAAGTGAGGAGACGCAGAGATGAGAGAGATGTGGGGCAGGGAGAATGCGGGCGCAGGGATAAGAGATGTATTGGACAGGGAGAATGCGGGCGCAGAGATGAGAGATGTGTTCGGTGGGGAGAATACAAGCGTAGAGATAAGAGATATAGGGCAGGGACAATACAAACGCAGAGATGAGAGATGTGGGGCAGGGAAAATACAAACGTAGAGATGAGAGAGATGTGGGGCCGGGAAAATACAAACGTAGAGATGAGAGGGATGTGGGGCAGGGGGATTATAAGCGCTAATAGTAGCGAGCAGAATACAAGAGCCATCTACAAATCAAGGGATACAGAAAGGATTCAGAGCCTCGACCCAAAGGACGGCCTTGATCCTATCGAAAGCGGTGATATCCCAGTTGGCTACTCAGCCCTTTCAAATACGCTATCCGTTTGGAGACAAATTAAGTGTTCAGAGGCCACCGAGATCGTATGGATTAAGGAACGTACGCCGGTGAACAAAGTTCAAAAGTCAATTTGTTCCATAATACTAGAGAAGCCACACGATATAGCTCCAGTGCGGCTAGCAATACCTCAACTACCGAGAAGGTAATCTTCGAAAAGTATATAGAGCTACAGGAGGCTACTATTGAAGCTTAAAAGTTAAGACAGCCTGGATTATAGGAGAGTATCAAAGGCCTAGGACGAGTCTGTCGCATTATACAATAAAGTTTATTATGTGCGACTATCGACCCTCTGAGCAAGCAACTTGCCTGACTATCTAAGACTGCCGTTGACAGAGAAATCTCCAGTATAATAAGTCCGTGAACATCGAGGACGGGAGTATATAATAATGGCGGATAGCCCTCTTATCAATTGCCTCTACCACGTACTCACAGTGGCTTACTCGCAACACAGCTTGCTCAGTAACACGGTCTACATTGAGTAAGCTTGCGGATACACTGCCTCTACCACATACTCACTATAACTTACTCGTAACACAGCTTGCTCAGCAGCACGGTCTATATTGAGTAAGGTTACGGGTACTCTATACATCTACGAGTATAGGGGATTTGCTCGGTAATACTACGATCAGCATACTTGCAATACAGTCTACAAAAAGTAGACTCGCTTTACTACTCACTCGCAGTACGGGCTGTCCAAAGCAAGCCTAGAAGCACGCAGAACAACCCATCAACAGGAGCGTATAAGGACGGAGCACGCAATAACAGCGGATAGCCTTCGTATCACTGCCTGTCCTTCATACCTAGCCACGGCGAAACAGATTACTCCCAATGCGTTTTACTCAACAGCACCGTCTGCTATAAGCAAGCCTGCGGGCGTACCTAAAAATCGCGAAAATCTCCCCCATAATACTCCAAGTATGGTCTGCGAGAAGGCAACATCGGTTAGTACATACATGAATTCCTGACCAGTTATACGCGAGCTTTTGTACACCAACCGCAGTCCCGTCTTCTAGCGAGCGAGTGAACGGCCCCGACATAACAGACGCTGCCTGAACGCCGTACAACAATATCTCGTACATACAATTCAATTTGCGTACTCGTACGCAGTAGACCCCGGACGCGGGGTGTCTGCGGCGATGATTTACGCAAGGGAATAAGAGTCAGCGGTGAGAGGTGTTGAGAGAGGAAGCTAAGGATGTGCTAGTGGATTTCGAGAGAGATATATCTACCGGGGACTGGCCACCCTCGGTAGACCTTTAGTACTATAGGCGAAGATAGAAAGAGAAAGTAAAGGGAGGAGAAGAATAGAAGAAGGTAGAGAAAAATAGTATAATAAAGTAGATAGATTAGTAGGACTTGATATAAAATTCGAAAAATTAAATATATATAAAGAAAGGATTCTACCCGTAATACTAGAATTTAGATTATATTATTTATATCGAGTTACTATAGTCGAACCTAGAGTAGTACTAATTTATAGGAAATTATTTAAATAGGGTTAATAATAGAGTTTAAATTTTTTTCGAAGAGAACGATACGAGTTTCTTATATTTCTAATATCTATATATATAAATAAATTTAATATCTAGGTATATAGATTATTTAGCCTCTAATATTATAATTTAAATATTAAATTATAAAAGAATTCTATTTAATATAATAATTTTTAATATTACTTTATTATAATTTAGATAATTAAAGAGAAATAATTTCGTAATTATTTTAAATTATTTTAATATCGAGGACCTCGTAGTTCTACTTTAGAGACCGCGTCGAAACGAGATAAAAATCGAATATTTATAATATTAATTACGATATCTTTCTTCTATATTATCTCTCTATTAATATTATAATCAAGGTTCGTTACGAATTTTAATAGACTTAATATATTTAATAAATTAAGAATTAATTTACTACTCGACGTATTCTACGGATTAATAAAAAAGTAAATACTCGATTACTCGACGAAAATAGAATATAATCGAGTAAATAAATAATACGATTTCTTTTTATTATATAAATAGTATATTTTTTAATAAATAAAGACTTCGTATTTAATTTCTCTTAAAAAATTTAATTATTAATTTCAAACATAGACGTTTATTAAATTATTAATTAAGTTTATCGAATTTATTTAATTTAATTTAATTAATTTATACGGAAATTATTATTTATTAATCCTCAATACTCTTTTTTTTAAATATTAACTAAGTTCTATCGACGTTATATTAATATATTAAATAAAGAGTCTTAATATTTTAAATAGTCTCAAGATAAATATTTTAGAATTAATAAAAATCTTAATTCTAAATATTTAAAATAGTATTAAAAGACGAAATACTATAGAAGATAAGAATTATATTAAAATCTCTCGTTTGAATTAATATTATGAAGAGCGTAAAAAGTTTAATAATTAATTAATTTAATTTTAATTATTCTTCGCCTTTAACGAGAATATTATATTAGTTAATAAATAAATAATCTCTATTATTATTTATATAAAAGATAACGCGTAGGAATAAATTAAATTATTTTTAATATTTTATATAAAAGAATCGAACGATATTAATAATTTAATAGTAAAGTTTTAAATAAAGAGCTTTTCTTAATTTAAAATTAATATTTATCGTATATTTAGACTTTTTAATAAATATAATATAACGATTTATATTATTTAATATTTAATATAAAGGAGATTTATATCTAATTACTCGGTATAATTTTAATATTATACGATATTAACGAATAAAAACGATAATACTCTTATAATAATATATCGTCGGGGATTAAAAAATAATATCAAAAACGAGTTTATATAAATAAAAATCGATATTTAAAACCTCGAGATATTTATAAAATAAATAATCGAAATCGATAATAAATTATATAAATATATAATAAAGAGACGTTATAACGGAGAGATTAACGAGTAAATTTTTTTAAGAGTTTATAATAACGAATATAATTTAGTTAATTATTACCGCCGCGAGAAATTTAATCCATATAATTATATATTAATAAAACTCGATTTTACTAAAAAGAGACTTATAAGAAAATTCTAAAAAAAGAGTAAATAATAATATAGAAATAAGAAAGTGATAATTTATTATAATTCTAATAAACCGAGTTATATTACTAGGAATTATTATTCGAAAAATATAATAAATCGATAATAATTAAATATATTTGGATAAAAAGATCTAGATAATATACTTGAGTTCTTTAAAGATATAATATAAAGTAATATTAAATTTAATAATTTATTAAAGAAATAAAGAGATATTAAAGAAAAAATTATTTAAAGAATTCGAGAATTTAAAGAATTAAATAATAATAATAATAAGACTTTAAAAGAGGACTTAAAGAAAGAATAAAAATAAGAATAAAATATAATAAATTCAAAAGAATAATTTTAGGTAGTAAACTACCTCGATAATTTTAAAATCTAATTTATTATATTAGAAAAGAAACTCGAAGAAAAGAAAAAAGAGAAAAACTAAATATTTAAAATTAATTATATTTATCTTAAATTTTATCTATAATATTAGGAAATATACTAGTCGGTATATATAAATAAATATTATAAATACTATTATATTAATTTAAGAGAGCGAAAGTATATTATAAAACTAAAATTTAATTATTATTAATAGGATAATTATATTAAAATTAATTACTCGTAGTATTTAATTAAAAAAAGAGAAAACTAAATTTTTACGAGTTATAATAAAAACTAGTAATTATAATTACGAAACTAAACGAGTTATAATAAAGAGTTAAGAAATTATAATTAAAACGAGTAATATTATTATTTAATTAGAGGATACGAAAAGTACTTCGAGTTTAAAGAGTATTAGGAATTATTATCTTTATTAAGAAAAGAGTAATCTCTTATATTAAAAGAAAATATAAAATAATTAATATATTAATTCTAAAATAATATTTATATTTAATTTAATATATTATATATATATATAAATACTAGTATAAATTAACGAATATAAAGTCGTTATAATAATAGATTTAAAAACGATTAATAACTTCGTATCTCGAATAGTAATTTAAATAACTAATTTATTAACCCGAGAAAAATAATAATAATATAAACTTTATTTAATCGACTAGTTAAAACTATTAATAAGAAAAAAATAAACAAAAAAAATATTCTCGTTATTAAATTATTGAATATTATTAAAAGGAAATTATCTTTAATATAAATAAAATAACTATTTATTATATCATTTTCAAAATACTTTAATTAGAAATATATAATTTAATAATTAATTAGAAAATAAAAGTATTTATATTTCCGTATATTAAAAACGTCGTTGATATAATACCTCTAAATTTATAAAGAATAATTATAAATAAAAAGTTAAATTAAAGCCCGATCGAAGCCTATAATATTTTATCTTCGAAGAAAGATAATTTTATACGAGGATCTAATTCGATATATACTCGTTAAAGAGGTTAATAAAATAAATAAATTAAAACTTTTAAAGATAAAAACGAATCTCTTAATATCTTTAAAGAGTATTAATAATAGAAGTATCTCTTTTAAAAAGACATAATTATAAAAGTGTTATTTAAATATTAATTATAGGATTATAAATCCGAGTTTAAATTAAATAAATAAATAATTATTCGACTTATTTATACTTTATTAGAAAAAGAACTCGGAGTACTTCGCGGGTATATTCGTCGGTAAAATGAAAAATAACTCGATTATAGTTTAAGGCGCTCGACGGGCGCCTCGGGAATTTTAAATACGATATTTATTTACTAATTCGATATACGCCCGAGGTATATAGTTAAGGGGCCTAGGACTACTCGAGTATATATCGAGTAAATCTAAAACTACTATTAACGAGTATTAAATTAAAGATATATTATTAACTTTAATCTCCGTTTATTATTTTTATTTATAATTATAACTTTATTTTATTTATAATTATAGTATTATTTTATTTATAATTATAATTCTATTATTATTATATTTATATAATTATTATTATCGTATTCCTAAATAGTTATTATATATTTTAATACGTTATCTAGGTATTACCCCTACGTGGATTTTATTTAAATAAATCGATTCCGAGTATTAAAATTTACTAATATTAAAGATCGTTCTAGGGGGTTATTATCGTCGATAAAAGTAATTATAAAATATTAAGATTTTTTTAAATTTTAGGCCTTAAATTATATAATTTTCTAAAATTAAAACCCTTAAAGTTCTAAATTTAAAATTTTTTTTTATAAAAAGTTCGAAGTTTATTTTACAATAGTTTTAGGCGCCCGTTAAATATTTATCGAGTATTAAAGCGCTCGAAGGAGCGCTCGATATATATTTGGGGTTATTCGAGTATTTTAAATTTATTTCGGGTATTTAAACTAATTTACTTTTAGGCCCCGAGTTAGTAAAGCCGGTTTTCGATTTATCGACGTCGACGAGAATTTTGAAAAAGAATTTATTCGAGAATTTAAATTAATTATAAATTATCTAAATTTACTTATAATAAAAAATAATAAAAATTTATAACTATATATAAACTATCGAAAATTAAATAATATTATAATAAAGAATTAATATTCTCTATTAAAGATTAACGAATTATAAAGTCGGTTTATAATAATAAAAATCTTTAAATAATTAAATCTTCGAGGTATATATAATCTAATTCGAATAAAGAAAAACGAGGAGTAGAAAACTATCTTTAGAATTAAATATAATTATTACGAATATTTAATAATACTCTTCGAGTTTATTAATATACTAGTAATTTATTAAATATTAATTAATAATATTATACGAGTATATTTAGATATAACGAGATTATTTTTATACCTCGATAATATCTTAATTTACTCTATTAATAAAGAAAAATATATTAAATATATATTTAATATTCTAATACATTCATTATTAACTAGACTTCTTTTTAAATTAAAGAAATACGAGTTTTATAAAAAGTTAGTCGAATTCTTTAAATTTATAATTAATATTAAAAGTATTAATATAAACCCTTAAAAAATTAAGAGTATCGAAGAATAATGTATATTATATAATATTAAATTAGTATAAAGTTTCTTAAGAGTTACGAATTTTAATAAAATATTTATTAAAAACTATTTTTTAAAAGGCCTTATTATTAATAAATATTATAAAGAAAGATATTATTTTCTAATAAAGAGAAGAATAATAATAATTTTTAATATATTTAAAGAGGTTTATAAGAAACCGTCGGTATTATATTTCTTTCGGAGTAATAAATTAACTAGAATCGAAACTAATATTTTAGACCTCGTAATAAGAGTTTATATACTTTAATAAAGAGGTAATAAATAATACCCTAGTATATATTATTCGCGAAAGATATTATTAATAGAATAAAACTATAATATATATAATAAAGAATTATTAATAACTATAGTTTTATTAAAGTAATAAAAAGTATATATAGAAAAATTTTAAATTTTATAATAGTTATAAATTATAAAAATCTTCTTAACTTTATTATTACGAAATAATTAAATCGGAGATAAATTAAATAATTAGAGTTATTAAAATAATATAAATTTAAAATCTTTTATATTCTAGGAAAAGATAACGATCTCGCTAATATATTTAATAAACGAGAAAACTATATAAAAGAAAAGAATATAATAATATAACTAGTTCTTATTTAATAATAAAAGAGATCGCTAATCCTAGTACGATAATTAATAGCGATATTATATATTTTTTTCCTAGGATCATTAATGATATTTAAAGGGGGTATAATAATAATATTTTAATTAAAATATTAAGAAATTAATAACGAGAAGTTAAATTATTAGAATTTAATAAGAGGGGGTTATTTTAAGAAAATTATTCGCGATTATTATAATAACCTAGTTTAAGAATACTCTAGAATTATTAAAATAATAGAATTAATCCGTAGAGAATACGACGTACTAGGGTTTGGATTATATATCGAGAAATATATTAAAAGTTATATTAAATACTAGTAGAATAGATTTATAAAATATATTAAATATAATTAAATCTAATTCGCCTTAATACTAAATATACTATAAAGTAATATTATTATAAACTTCGTTATTAAATTATTAAAATTAAAGGACTTTATTATAATAGAAGTCTTTAATTCTATTATAATCGTCTATAATAAATTTAATAAATATACTATAATAATACTAGTAAAAAAAATATATAAAGTAGAATTAATCGCTTTTATATTACTAAACTAGTTAATTTAAAATTATAATATCCTAAGATTAATTATTTTTAATAGAGATAAATAATTTATATTTAATTATTAGAGAATATTTATCGTCGATATTAAAACTAAATTACGAATGTTAATTATATATTATTCTTTAACGAACGGTTAAACTAAATAAATAAACTAGATAATAAAAATATATTTAAAATACTACGTTAATAAAGAGTAAGAAATTAAATAAAATTATTAGGAAAAACTTTAATTAATATTTAATAACGACTAATTTTATATAATTAAAATTACGCCGTTTTATATAAATTACGAGAAATACCTAAATATATTTCTAAAATTTAGAAATAAATTAAATTCGTGGAAGGTTTTAATTTCCGTAATTAATATATAGACTTTATATAAAGATATATAAATCTAGATTAAATTAATAAATACTCGAATAAAGATAAGAGTTAATAATTATCGAATAGAGTATTATTAATTGAAAGAGAGGGATAAGATATACTTCTTAATAAAAAATATAAAAAATTAAAAACTAAATAAGAAACTAGACTATATTAAAATCGGATTATTTTCAATTAATAAGAATAAGGAATTAATTAATTATAAACTAAAACTTCTAGTCGACGTTGAAATATATTTTATATTTTACGTCTCTTTATTAAAGTTAGCGGACTTTATAATATTTTTATAAAATACTTTTTATTTTTAAATTAAAAAAGAAACGGAGTTCGAGATAAATAGGATTTTAAAATAACGAGGTTAAAATAACTTTATAAAATAAAAAAATTACGACGAGTTAGAAAGTATTTAAGAATTATTTATTAATTTTATTAATTATTACGAGCTTTTATAGAGGTTTTAGAAGTAATTATTTAAAAAAATTAATCGAAAAAATTAAACGAAAATATTTTAAAAGAAAAGAAATCGTCGAAGTAATATTAATAAAGTAATAAACTAGTATTCTACCGAAAAAGATAAAAAGACGCGTAGATTTATTTAGTTTATATACTAGCCCTAGAGATCGATTCAATACCTACTTTCGTTTAAAGTTATTAAATATATATTTAGTACCTCGATTTATTTTGAATAATTTCGAATAAATCGGAATAAATTAATTTAAATAGTACCGGTTAATAAGTAAATATATATAATAATAAATAAATTATATAATCTATAATACCGCGCTAACTTAAGGGGTTATTACGCGCGTATATAATTTTTATAATTTAATATAATTTGAAATCGAAATTGGACTAGCGTAGTTATAGTATTTTATATAATCTCTTAGCGATTACCCGACACTAGTAAACAATTACGGATTTAAGATCTTAAATCCGAGGTTTGTCTTTTTAGGGATTTTTTTTTATATTCTCTTTTCGTTATTCTTACGCCTAAATCGATAAAATATATATTTAATACCTCGACTCTTCTAATACGGGCTCCCGCTTTATCGATGAATAGATATTAATAAAAATATATTTTATATCTTGAAACTTCTTTAATTCTTTAAATTTCTTCAATTTATTTAAATACTTTAACTCCTTTATATTAAAAAGACCTTTATCGAATATCTTTTATTTATACTTTTTTAGAAATTTCTTTTATTAGCGAAGCGTTTTTAGCTCGTATATTTTAAACGAATAACTTCGTTCGTTATTTTTTATATAACCTCGGTCTCTTTCTCCTCCCGTTTTAAATATTCTAATATTTTATTTATATTTATAAAATTAATAACGGACTCCGCTAATTACCGTATATCTTCGATAATAATAAAACTCGATATTTAGTTTATTATATAATATAACGTAAATGAATAATTATAATTATAAACTCTTTTATAATTTTTTTTTCTTAAAGATTAATATATTATTTGATTTAACGAGAAGATATAAAATTATTTTTAAAAATAAAAAAAATTAAAAGAAAAAAGTAATATTTTAATTATAATTCGTTATAAGTTTTAATAAATTTAGTATATTTAATAAACGAAGAGTTTATTAACTACTCGACGTATTTTATAAATTAATAAATAAATAAATACTCGACTATTTAATAAGAGTAAAATATAATCGAGTAAATAAATAATATAATTTCTTTTTATTATATAAATAATATATTTCTTAATAGATAAAAACTTCGTATTTAATATCCCTTAAAACTTTTAATTATAAATTCTAAATAGAAATATTTATTAAATTATTAATTAAAATTTATCGAATTTATTTAATTATATCTAATTATTTATATAAAAACTATTATCTATTAACTTTTAATACTCTTCTCTACGAGTATTAATTTAAGTCTTATCGACGTTATATTAAAATATTAAACGGAGAGCCTTCATAATTAATAATAAATATAAATAGAGACGTAATTCTCTTTTAATTATATTTCTCTTATTATAGTCTTTTTCTATTATATAAATTTAATATAAAAAAGTATTTCTAAAAATAAAAAAAAATAAAAAAAAATTCTACTAAATAATATAAAGTTACGAAAAACTTATTATATTCTTTATAGAAGACGAAAGTTAAATTAATAAGATTTCACTACTTTAAAAAAATTTAGGGTTACGAAATTAATTAAAATAAAAAGAAATAAAAATAATAGAGATAGGATTTATAATACTAAGGTATGGAATAAATATAAATTATTAACGCGTTCTAACGCGACGAAGACGTCGTAATAAATAAATAAAACTAGTAATTAAATAAAATAGTATAAAAAAAGTATAAAAATATTAAAAGAATTAATAATAATTATAATAAAGACTATAAAAGATATAGAATATAAAGAGATATAATAGATAATATATTATAGGTTATAATTATATAGATCGCGCTAGGAATAATTTTTAATTATATATAAGAATTAATAAAAGAGCGTAGACTTTAGGAGGCCTAATATTAAGGCTCTCTATTCAATATCTTAATATAACGTCGATAGGACCTAGGTTAGTACTCGTGGAAAGGAGTATTAAGGATTAAAGGATAATAGGTTTTATATTAATAGAAAATAAAATTAAATAAATTTAATAAATCTAATCAATAATTTAAAGAAAGTTTATATTTAGAATTTATAATTAAAAGTTTTAAAGGAAATTAAACACAAAGCTCTTATCCATTAAGAAAGTACGTAGTCTATATAGAAGAAAGAAACTATATTATTTATTTATTTACTCGTTTATTCTAATATCGAGTAGTAGACAGTTAAACACTTATTTATTTATTAATCTATATATTACGTCGAGTAGTAAATAGTTCTTTAGTGTATTAAGTATATTAAGTTTATTAAGGTTTTTAGCGAACTTTAATCGTAATATTACCCCTCCCTTTTAATCTTCTTTATTTTTAAAGATAATTCTATATCTTCTCGTTAAATAAAGTAACGTAATAAACTATAAAAATAAATTATTTCTAAAGGTCTTATAACAATAATTATATATATATATTACGCGATATATTAAACCGAATATCGATTATCCTCGTTATCGTCGAAGTACGGAGAGTATATTAAAACCGGGAAAAAATATAAACCCTCCGAGTTTATTATTAATTTCTTAGGAATTAATAAGGCTCTAAAGCGTTTAGAACGTAAAGAAAAAAAATTAAAATTATATAAAAAGCGGCGAGCGAAGTTATTAATTAAAAGAATATAAAATTAAAGAGATTTTATTAATAAAAGAAATTCCTAAAGGAGCGTAAATAGAAGATATTCGATAAAGATTTTATAAATATAAAGGAGTTAGAGCGTCTAAAAGAATTTAAGAAATTCGGTAAAATAAAATATATAATAACCTCGGTTCCGTATTTTAATAATTTTATATCCTCGAGATCTCTTTCGTTAGGGACTCTTAATTAACTTTTTTATATTATTATTCCTAAAACTTCTTTAGAAGTTTCTAATAATTAATTAAGTTCGTTAATAACTTCTAAATATTTTCCGATTTATTATAATCCTTTTATTTAATAAGGTAGTTTTAATTTCTTTAATTTAAAATCTCCTCTACCTCGAACTCCGTTTCTTTTTTAATCTAGAAATAAAAGGTATTTTATAAAGATATTTTAAAATCTACTAGCTTTAATCGAGAGACGTAGAATATTAAATATACTTTAACGTCGGCTAGAAGATTTAGTTTATAATTAATTAATCCCTTACTCTTCTTAATCGAAAATAATCCGATTTTAATATAATTTAATTTCTTACTCGGTTTTTTATTTATTATATTTTTTATTAAAAAGTATACTTTATCCCCCTCTTTTAATTAAAGATACTTTTTTCGATATTTATTTACTATTAATTTAATCCGAGTATTTATTAATTCGATCTAGGTTTATATATCTTTATATAATACTTTTATATTAATTATATAAACTAGCGCCTTATATATAGTAAGTTCTTATTTCGGGTCTAGAAATATATTAACGTATTTATTATAATTTATAAAGAATAACGTAAATTTCGTTATATTAAACTACGCGTTATTAAATATTAATTAAATTATAATTAAAAGTCTTACTTAATTATTTTATTTCTTATTTACGTAATATCGTAAATACATTTTTATTATTTAGTTCGTCCGCTCTATCTATTTATCCATCTATAAATAATATATAGTTAATATTCGTAACTTAGTTCCGATAGTATTAATTAGTATTTTCTAATAATTAGAGGTGAATTATTTATCTCGGTTAAAGATAATCGACCTAGGTATTTTATAATCTCTAATAAATCGATTTAGTAGTATAAAGGCGATTTATTCGACTTTATATATTTCTTTAATTAATATTATTATTACGTATTTACTAAGTTTATTATAGATTATTATTATAGAGTTAAAGGTTTCCGATATAATAGAGTCTTTTAATTTTAATAATTTAATAACGAAATTTATTATAATATTATTTTATAGTATTTCCGGTATTAGGGCGAACTAGATTTAATTATATTTAATATACTTTATAGACTTATTTTATTAGTATTCGATATATTTCTTAATATATTTCTCGACGTACGACTTTAATCCCGGCGCGTCGTATTCTTTATAAATAAATTTTATAGTTTTAATAACTCTAGGGTACCCTTAAATTAAATTATTATAATAATTATAAATAATTTCTTTAAGATATCCTCTAAGAAGATAAATTTTTTTATTATATTTTAATAGTTTAGCCTATAGTTACTAATTTCTTAATATAATAATTAAGGTATCGTTTTCGTATTCTTTCTAAATATTATTAATAATTCCGGGAATAGAGATATATAATATCGCTAGTAATTATTATACTAAGACTAGCGATCTATCCTATTATTAAATAAAGACTAGTTATATTACTACGTCTTTATCCTCTATATAATCTTCTCGTTTATTAAATATATCGGCGCGACTATTATCTTTCCTTAGGGTATAGAAGATTTTAAATTTATATTATCTTAATAATTCTAATTATCTAATTTATCTTCGGTTTAATTATTTTATTATCGTAAAGTTTAGAAGATTTTTATAATTTATAAAGATAGTAAAGTTTAAATAACTCTCTATATATACCCGTTATTATTTTAATACGGATACTACTACTAGAAATTCCTTATTATAAATATTATAATTTTATTCCGCTAATAATATTTTTCTAGAAAAATATATAATAGGGTATTATTTATCGTTTTTTTATTAGAGTATATAAGCGCCTATTATTAAATCTAAAGCGTCGGTTTTAATTCGAGTTAGTTCGTTATTTTAAAAGGAATTTAATACCGGCGGTTTTTTATAAACCTCTTTAAGCGCCTCGAAAGATTATTATTATTCTTTTCTTTATTAGAAAGCGATATCTTTCTTTATAATATCCGTTAATAATAAGGCCTTTTTAGAGTAGTCTTTAATAAATTTTCTATTAAAGATCGTAAATCCTAAGAAACTTTATATCGTCTTAATATTATATAATATAGGTTATTTCTTAATACTCTTAATCTTTTTAAAGTTTATATAAATACTTTTAATATTAATTATGAATTTAAAGAATTTAACCGATTCTTTATAAAATTCGTATTTCTTTAATTTAAAGAGAAGTTTAGTTAATAATAAATAAATTAAGATATCCTATATATATTAAATATATTCTTCTTTATTAATAGAGTAAATTAATATATTATCGAGGTATATAATTACCGTTATATTTAAATATATTTATATAATATTATTAATTAATATTTAGTAGGTTACTAGTATATTAATAAATCCAAAGAGTATTACTAGGTATTAGTAATAATTATATTTACTTTTAGAGATAGTCTTTTACTCCTCGCTTTTTTTTATTTAAATTAAATTATACGCGCCTTAAAGGTCTAATTATATAAAGATTTTTATTATTATAAACCGATCTTATAACTCGTTAATATTTAATAAAGAGTACCGATTCTTTACCGTAATATCGTTTAACTTTCGATAATTTATATAAAGTTATAAACTTTTATCCTTCTTTATTATAAAGAGGATTAAATAACCTATTAATAATTTAAATTCTCGAATATATTCTTTCTTAAAATTCTCGTCGATATACCCGCGAAATACTCCGAGTTCTTTTTTTAATAAAGTGTATATAAGTCTAAATATTAATATTTTATTAAATTCGAGTTCGATTTTATAATTTTATAGTTAATATTTAGGTAATACTTTTATAATTATCTTTTTTTAAAAAAGATACTTCTATTATTAATACTCTTTAAGAATATTAAGAGTTTCGTTTTTATTTTTAGAAATTTTAATTTATTCGCTTTATTAATCTCTCTAGTTAATATATATCGAGTCGGATTCTTTTATAAAATTATCTTTATACGAAGATAAAATATTATAAACTTCGACCGGGTTATAATTCGATTTCTTATTTATAATTATTCTTTATATATATATAAGTATTATACTAGCGACGTTTTTAATATACGGAAATATAAATACTCCTCTCGTCTAATTTATTATTAAATTATATTTCTTTAATTAAGGTATTTTTAGAATAATATAATAAATAGTTATTTTTATTATATCGAAGGTAATTTCCTTATAATAGTGTTGAATAATAACTAGTAGTAGGAATATTTTCTTATTTACTCTTTTTATTAATAATTTCGACCCGTCGGTTAATTAAAGTTTATATTATTTCTTTTTTTTTTAAATTAGTAGGTTAATTATTTAAATTATTATTCGAGATATAAAGTTATTAGTTATTTTTAAATCTATTATTATAACGACCCTATATCCGTTAACTCTTACTAGTATTCGTATATATATACCGTATTAAATTAAATATAGATATTATTTTAAGGTTAGTACGTTAATCTCTTTATATTTTTTTTTAATATAAGGGACTAGTCTTTTCCCGACGAAAATAAAAATCTATAATACTCTTTAAACTCGAAGTACCTTTTATAATCTTCGGTTAAATAATAATATTATTCGTCTTAGTTATAATATTTTATCTCTTTATTATATTATATCTAGTTTCGTAACTATAATTACTATTTTTTATTATAACCTAGGAAGACTTAATTCTCCCTTTTCTTAACTAGGTACTACGAATAATTATCTTTAATATAGTTATTCTATTAACTATAATTATATCTTGGTTTTATAATATACTTCCGCTCTTTTAAATTATTATAATAATATTTATAATATTCGCTCGCGTATATTAACTAGTATATCTCTTTATATTTTAGGTAATATTTATTATAGGTATAATTAATTCTAAAGAGTTATTTCTTTTCTTTTTTCTTTTCTTCGGGTTTCTCTCCTAATATAATAAATTAGATTTTAAACTTATCGAGGTAATCTACTACCTAAAGTTATCCTTTAGAATTTATTATATTTTATTCTTATTTTTATCCTTCCTCTAAATCTTCCTTTAGAATTTTATTTTTATTATTATTTAGTTTTTCGAGCTCTCGAATTCTTTAAACGATTTTTTCCTTAATCTCCTCTTACTTCTTAAATCAATTATTAAGTATAATATCGTTTTATATTAAATTCTTAAGGGACCCGGTTACGTTATCCGGTATCTCCTTCTTTAATATATTTAATTATTATCGATTTATTATATTTTTTTCGAATAATAATTCCTAGCGATATAGCCCGGCTTATTATAATTATAAGAATTTATTACTTTTTTACCTCTTTATTATTATTTACCCCTTTTCTAGAATCCTCTCGTAGGTCCTTTTTTAATAAAGTCGAGTTCTATTAATATATAATTATACGGGTTAAATTTCTTATAGCGGTAATAACTAGCCGAATTATATTTATTATTATATACTTTATAATATTCTTATCCGTTAACTCCTCCGTTATAACGTTTCTTTATTATATATTCGTATAATTTATTATTAGTTTTAATTACTTATTTTATAAATATATCGAGGTCCTTTATAACGGCTCCTATTTATATAAATTCGTCTTTTATATTATCTTTTAATCCTCGTCGATATATTATTATAAAAGTAGTATCGTCCTAGTTCGTAAATATTATATAATATTAAAATTATACCGAGTAATCGGATATAGACCTTCGTTATACTAAATATTAAATAATACGAATTACTATATTATTTTCGTTAGATAGTCTAAATATATAATAAATCTTAGTTTTAAATTTAAAGAAGTTCTCTATCTAAAGCTTTATTAATAAGTTATCGGTATTATTTACTACTTTTATATAACGCTTTAAGAATAATTTAATCTATTTCTATATATTATCTTTTATATAAATTATTATAAAGGTTATTTATTTAATAACTAATATCGTATTCTTATTAAATATAAAGAATAATTAAAGTTATAATAATTAATCGTTAAGCTTCTCGCGCTCTTTATAATAATAATCTAGGCGGGTAACTTTAATATAGTCTCTTTCTTCTATAATATTACGTTTTCTAGTATCGTTTTAAATATTTAGAGTTAAGGTTTTTATTAATCCTAAAATATTTATCCTAAAGATATTTAAAGTATTAAGGCTCTCCGTTTAATATTTTAATATAATATCGATAGGACCTAGGTTAGTACTCGTAGAAAGAAGTATTAAAAATTAAAGGATAATAGGTTTTATATTAATAGAAAATAAAATTAAATAAATTTAATAAATCTAATTAATAATTTAAAGAAAGTTTATATTTAGAATTTATAATTAAAAGTTTTAAGAGAAGTTAAATACGAAGCTCCTATCTATTAAAAAAATACGTAGTTTATATAAAAGAAAGAAATTATACTACTTATTTATTTACTCGCTTATTCTAATATCGAGTAATAAACGGTTAAGCGCTTATTTATTTATTAGTTTATATATTACGTCGAGTAGTAAATAGTCCCTTAGTGTATTAAATATATTAAGTTTATTAAGGTTCTTAGCGAACCTTAATCGTAATACCTAAATAAAGTTATTAAAATAAAAGATTTAGAAATTTAGAGTAAAGAGTATACCTATATTATTAATATAAAGTTAGGTTAATATTACTCGTAGATATATATTTATTTTATTAAAATATATAATTATAACGAACTCTCCTCTCTTAGTAATAACGATTAATATAAAAGCGAAGTAATTAATAATTAGAATAAATAATATTAAGACTAGAAGATAATTTAGGAAAATAATTAATTTTTAATTAATTAAAATATTCCGGAACTATTATAGTATAATTTTATTTATTTTAACCTAGTTTAATTTATCTTAGATTTATTTTAAATTTAAACTAGTTTCCTATTTCTATTCTAATATAGTCGGGATAGGAAATAAATAAATACTCTATATATTACTTTTTATTTAGATAATAGCTAGCTCTACTCTAATTTTCGTTCTTTATCTTTTATTTTAACCTACTCTTATATTATAATTAAATTATAATTTAATAAATTTAGTTTATAGTTTAATAAATATTCCGATATTACTCCCGTTCCTTAATATTATTAAAGATTAATTATCTAGTTATTACTCCCTAGTATTAAAATAATTATTATAAAGGATTAATCCCTTAACCCCGAAAACTACGTATAATAATTCCTCGCCGAAATTTAGAATAATCTTACTAGTTTCCTAAATACTTTCGATTATCTATATATTCAAGTCGAGAGTAATTCCTCGTTCGATATTTTATTCTCGTCTACGCCTCCTCCTCTCCTTATATTAAATATATAATCTCTAGTTTATATTATCGTTTAAGTAATAATCTAGGCCGTATTTATTATAATTTAAATTATACCTTAGCCCCTATTTTAAATATTCGATAAGAATATCTTTTATATTATTATTATTATAAACCTACGCTCGTCTTCCATCTTTAAATATTTAATAATTTTTTTTTTTATAATTTCGAATACCTCCTAGATTTAAAAAGCTCCTAGATATCTCGGAATATAAAAAATATTAAAATAAATTAGATATTTAAGAATAAATATTAATATAACGAATATATATAAATTATAATTATTACTCTATTAATAATAATAAGATCGTTTATATAGAGTTTAAATTAATTATCGGTAAAAAGGTCTTTAATTTAATAAATTATTATTAAAAGAAGGGTCTTTATATCTTAATTAATTTTACTAATTAATGAAAAAAACTACGGGAAGTATATAATAACCCGTTTAAATTAAAAAATACTCGGAATTATATCCGAGAATTTAAATAAGACTTTATACTTTTTAATAAATATTTTAACCTTCTTTTTTAAAAGAAAGAATATTCTCGAATAAAAAACGAATCTTTAATTAATATTATAAAATATAATATTAATTATATTACCTAATAGGCCTTTATCTCTTTAAGGAAAATTAATAATTAACGGTTATATATCTTTAATAAATACGTTCGTATATACTCCGAAATTAATTAAGAACTTTAATAGATTAAATATTATTTATTTTATAAAAGTATTATTTCTATTAAAGTAAAATAAACTTTAAAGAAGTTTATTATACTTTTATTAATTTCTACCTTTATAGCTCGCTTTAATATAACGAGTATTTTTATTTATATTATAATATTAGCTCTTATCCTTTTATTTAAAAAGTTAATAAATTTTAATTCGGCCTAAATTATTATTAAAATTATTTATAAGAAATAAAGACTTTATTTCTATTATAAATCGTTTAAATATAATATAAAGGCCTATTTAATTAAACTAGCTAGCCTCCGATCTAATATTATAATTATAATTAACGACGATAAAAATATTATAGGAGGAGTTACTCTAAACGCGAAAAAAGAGTAATCTCGGTATAAAACTATATATTAAGATTATAGGTATTTAAAACTCTATATATACCTTCTTATCTATCGGCTATATTATTTAATTTATTAATTAAATTTTTATTTTAATTTATTATATAGTTTTTTAAACCCGATTTTATATTTTATTAATAAATATATAATTATTTCTTATTAATTACGAAATAGTTAATCCCGAATTTAAATTAAAGCCTTAATTAATATTAATATATTAAATTATCTTTTTATTAATTATAATTTTATATATATTTAATATCTACCTCTTTATTTTCTTTATTATCTTTATATTATCCGACTCTTTAATAATATACTTATTAATATAGGACGTATTATTTATATTACCGAAGCGATTTTAAATATTTATAATTATTAAAAACGAATAATCTTTTTTATTATTAATTTTAATTAATACTTCGTCGTAATCGACTTATTATATCTTTATTATTATAAAGTTATTATTAATTTCTCCGATAATTCTTTAATCTTCGTTTTATATTTTTATTTAAAAAACTATACTCTTAATCCCGTAAAGAATTTTATAAAAAATAAACTCTTTTTTATATTTTAAGAAAATTTCTAGACCTAAGAATCTAAATTTTTAATTTTATTTAGTATTTATATAAAGTAAACCCCGATTTAATTAAAATTACTAGTATATAGAGAGCCGTTATTATTTATAAATAATAATACTATTATTAAATAACTAATTTTAATTTAAGAGAAGTTATTTTAATATTAAATTTATTAATAATATATTTAATTTCAAATTTATAAAAAGTAAATTATAATTTAAGAAGAGTTAATTTAGTTTTCAATTTATTAAAAGTAAATTTAATTCTTAATCTAATTCAATACTCGTATAAAATAATCTAGGATTTAAAAAGAGTTACTTTAATTCTTAATTTAATTTATAGTAAATTTAGATTTGGAAGGAGTTCTCCTCGTCCTCGTCCTAGTTCTAATTACTTATTTCTACGGGAACTAGTTATAATAACGAATATAATTATATCGTTATTATTATTAAATAAGGAAAGATATTTAAAATTAAATATCGTAACTTAACCTCGCTTTATTCTAGATTTTAATATTAAGAATAACGAATCTAGTACCTAGTTACTCTTAATATATATAAAATAAAATCTCGATTATTTACCCGTTTTATTAAATTTAACGAGTAAACCGTATTTAGTTTAATATTTATAAGAATTAATTAATTTTTAGATATTTAGAAGAAATCTCGATTTTAAATATCTAGTTTTATTAAAAATCTAAATATTATAAACCTAAGCCCCGGCTTAATTAAAATTTTAAATTAAATATTTATAATTTAATTTAGAACCGAGTTATATTTAAAATAAATAGAGAGCTCTATCTCGCCTCCGTTATTATTTAAGAAAAATTTTAAATTTATTAAAATAATAAGAATATTAATTTAATTATAATTTTACCTACGCGGTATTATAAATTTTTAAATATTTTTTAAAAAAAGATATTAATACTTTACCCTTATATTAATTATATAATTATACTATTAAATTTAAAGAAAGGTTATAACCTCCGTTATTTAATTTATATAATATAAATTATAATAAGATCCTAGAACTCCGCTATTATTTAAATAATTTTTTTAGTAATGATTTTATTCGGGCTAGTCGTTTTAATATTATATTTTTAATTTTATTTATAAAGAAACTTAATAAAGGTACTAATTTTTTATTAATTATCGAGGGTTAAATATTATTATTATAAAGAATAAATACTCTTTACTTTTAATTTTAAAAATTTTAAATTAATTAAATCGTATTAAAATATTTTTTAAATTAAATATTATATTTATTTTTAATTACCTCCGCGTTAGAGAGGGCGATAAAGAATTTATAATATTTTATATATAATTTAACTTATTTAAATACTTTATTATATTATTTAGATTATATAATAACCCTACCTCGTTTTAATATTATATTAATAATACTCCTTATAAATTTCTCGACGAGATTTATACTATTTATCTCGACGATATTTTAATTTATAACGATATCGAGGAAGATTATAAAATTTATATTAAACGAATTTTTTATAAACTCCGTAAATCGGGGCTCTAAATAAATATTATTAAATATAATTTCTACGTTAAGGAAATTATATATTTAGGATTAATTATTATTATTAAAAAAATTTAAAAAAATTTATAGAAAATCGATATTATCTTAAATTAATATAGCTAGTTAATATTAAAGATATTTAAAAATTCCTAGAATTCGTTAACTTTTATCGGCGCTTTATTTACGAGTTTAATAAATTTATTATACTATTTATAATTTTAATTACGAAAGATATTATCTTTAAATAAAGTATTTAATATTAATTTTTTTTCAATATTTTAAAGAAGTCTTTTATCTTTAATATTATTTTAGTTTATTTCGACCCCGACTATAAAATTATAATAGAAATAAGTATATTTAATTACGTATCTAATAGAGTCCTATTTTAATATAATAATTAAGATATTCTTTACTTTATAATTTACTTTTTAAAAATAGAATTATAAGATTTATAATAAAGAGTTTATAATAATTATCCGTATATTTAAAGAATTACGTTTTAAATTAAAGAGATTTATTTTTTTTATCGAGATAATATTCGATTATAAAACTTTAAAGTATTTTATTTTATTTAAAGTATTATCTCGTCGTTAAATAAAATAAAGCGAGTTTTTATCCCGTTTTAATTATAAGACAATTTATTATCCTAGTAGAGAAGACGATAAATCTAATATATTAATATATCGATTAAGAGATCTTTTTAAAAAGGGGGATAAATTAAACCCTAAATATTAATATTAATATTAAATTATATTAAAAAGAAAAAATCTAGCTCTAGAAATTCTTAAGAATTATATTTATAGTATATTATTAGATATAACGATTTTAATCTCAATCCTAATTATTTTAAATATATTAATAATAGATTAAAAGATTTTTATCTAGTTTTTTTAATTATATTTTATATTAATTTATACGACCCCGATAAACCTCGATATAAATATTAAACCGGAATTATAAACCCCGTTTATATTTTACGAGCCCGAGTTAAATAAAAATTAATTTATTAATTTAAACGAAGACTTATATAATAATTTAATTTATTAATTATAGAATATAATTAATTAAGCCGATTAATTCGACTTCAAAATTTTAGAAATATTATATTTTAAAATATATTATTATAGCGGAATTCTCCTCGTTAAATATAAAAATAAAGATAGAGTTCTTTATTTCCGAGGAAAAAAATATATTTTAAATTCTAATAAATTATACCTTCGTCTAATCTAACTAGTTTATAATAATATCGCGAGTAATTATCTAGATTATATTAAATATTATGAATTAATTAATCGGGCCTATTAATAACCTAATATTTATATTATTATTTAATAATTCGTTAGGAATTATTATATATACCGAAGAATTAAACCTTCTCGTTAATATATTTAAAGATAATTATATTTATTACCGCCCCTATAACGACGTTAAAGAGATATCTCGATAAATTATATAAATCCTCTACCGTTTTATACCTTTATAGGAATTATTTATTAATATATTTTAATTTTTATAAACCGTTTAATTAAAATACGGTACCTAGTATTAATTATATTAATAGAAATAAATAAAGCCTACGATACTTTCTATTAAAATATATAAAAGTCTTATAAATTACTAGATATCTTTATATCGGATAAAGAATTTTAGTTTACGTTAGAAATTTAGGAGATTTAATATAAACGTTTTAAAATTAATTAATATATATTTATAAAATACTATCCTTAGATAAATAATTAAAGCTAGCGGCTTAATATTATAATAAAATATTACCTCCGTGTATATATTAATTATATATAGGATAATTAGGTAAAATAGCTCTTTAAAGCGGAGTTTTCTAATAATAATACTAATTTTTTTAATACTCTAACTTCGTCTTTTTTAATTAATTATAATTAATATTTATATATTAGTTTCTAGTTTATTAAATTTTTATTTTAAGAATTTACCGTTTAAATCTATATTTATTTAATTATTATTAATAAATTCGCGACGTAAATAGAAGTTTTAAATAACTACCTCCGCGATAAAATATTTATTATTTAAATTATTTTTAAATCCTCGACTAATTAACGAAAGCGCTTATATCTAATATATTTAATAAATAACTAAATATGACTAAGTATTAAGAATCTGAACATTATGTACTTTTTAATTAAATTTAATAATTATAATATCGGTTCTTTCCGAGTCTTTAAAGTCTTTAATAATCCTTTTATAATTTAACTAGATTTTTCGTATTTTATAAAAATTTACCCCGTTTTTTATATTAATTTAATATAGTTAATAACTAATAACTCTTTATTTAAATAAATCTAGTTTATTCGAGAATTTATAATTACTAAAAATAATTAACGTAAATAGTATATTAATAGTATTTTAAATTTTAAATATAATTGTCGTTATAGTCTACCTTTATTAAAATACTATATTAATTAAGAAAATTATATCTTTATATAAAAACTCTTTTAATACTTTACTCGTTATTAATAATTTATTAATAAATATTATATCTCGAATCCTAGCGCCGCTAGTTTCTACGAATTACTATATATCGTTTAAAGATATTAATATAAAGAATCTTTATTATTATTATTTTAGTTTATTTTTTAAGAAGTTAACCCCCGTTTATATTTTAATTTTATTATAGTATAACTTTATTTACTTTAGCCTAGTTTAATTTATTTTAGATTTAATTTATATTTAAACTAGTTTCCCTATTTCTATCCTAATATAGTCGGGATAGGAAATAAGTAAATACTTTATATATTAGTTTTTATTTAGATAGTAACTAGTCTTACCCTAGTTTTTATTCTTTATCTTTTATTTTAACCTACTCTTATACTATAATTAAATTATAGTTTAATAAATTTGGCCGTTAATTTAATAAATCTTTAAATATTAATCCCGTCTCTTAATATTATAAAAGATTAATTATCTAGTTAGTACTCTTTAATATTAGGATAATTATTATAAAGAATTAACTCTTTAACCCCGAAGACCGCGTATAATAGTTCCTCGCCGAAGTTTAGAACAATTTTATTAATTTCCTAAATACCTTCGACTATTTATATATTTAGATCGAGAGTAATTCTTTATTCGATATTTTATCCTCGTCTACGCCTCCTCCTCTTTTTATATTAAATACGTAATCTTTAATTTATACTATCGTTTAGGTAATAACCTAGGTCGTATTTATTATAATTTAAATTATATCTTAGCCCCCGCCCTAAATATTCGATAAGAATACTTTTAATAATATTATTATTATAGGTTTATATTTTTTATTTTTTTTAAGTATTTAATTTATCTCTTTACGATCTCGAATACCTCCTAAATCCGAAAAGCTCCTAAATATCTCGGAATATAAAGAGAACTAAAATAAATTAAATATTTAGGAATAAATATTAATATAGTAAATATATATTAATTATAACCGTTACCCTACCGATAATAATAAAATTATTTATATAGAGTTTAAGTTAGTTATCGGTAAAAAGGTCTTTAATTTAATAAATTATTATTAAAAAAAGAGTCTCTATACTTTAATTAACTTTATTAATTAACGAAAAAAGTTACGGGAAATATATAGTAACCCGTTTAAATAAAAGAATACTCGGAACTATATCTAGGAATTTAAATAAGACTTTATACTTTTTAATAAATATTTTAACCTCGTTATTTAAAAAAAGGAATATTCTCGAATAAAGAACGAATCTTTAATTAATATTATAAAATATAATATTAATTATATTATTTAATAGGCCTTTATCTCCTAAAGGAAAGTTAATAATTAATAATTATATACTTTCGATAAATACGTCCGTATATACTCCGAAATCAATTAAGAACTTTAGTAGATTAAATATTATTTACCTCGTTAGAGTATTATTTTTATTAAATTAAAATAAACTTTAAAGAGGTTTATTATATCTTTATTAATTTCTACCTCTATAACTCGCTTTATTATAACGAGTATTTTTATCCCCGTTATCGTAGTTTTAACCCTTCTATTTAGGGAGTTAATAAACCTCGATTCTATTTAAATTATTATTAAAGGTAAATTAACGAGAACCCTAATTATTAAAATTATCTATAAGAAATAAAGACTTTACTTTTATTATAAATCGTTTTAATATAATATAAGAGTTTATTTAATTAAACTAGCTAGTCTCCGATCTAGTATTATAATTATTATTAATAATAACGAGAGTATTATAAGAGGAGTTACTCTAGACGTAGGAAAAGAATAGTCCCGGTATAAGATCGCGTATTAAGACTATAAGTATCTAAAACTCTATATATACTTTCTTATTTATCGGTTATATCGTTTAATTTATCTTTATTATTAATTAAGTTTTCGTTTAAATCTATTATATAGCTTTTTAGTACCGACTCTACTTTTCGTAATAAATATATAATTATTTCTTATTAATTACGGAATAACTAGTCCCGAATTCAAATTAAAGCCTTAATTAATATCGGTAAGTCCGGAAAAATAGTTCTATAAAATCGCTACTTAATCGGTGTAAAATGCGTATTTTGTAGCCTTGGCAAATCTTGGCGCCAAGATTTTTAAGTTAGAGTTAAGGTCTGCGCGAGAGCGTTAAACTTAATCCTAAAAGTAACTCTATAGCCCTATAGGGTAATACTAGTAAAAATCTAATTAAAAATTCGGAATCTAGGCTAAAAATAGATTTAGTAAGATATTTATATACCTATATAGGGGCCCTAGTCTAGATACCATAAAAAGTCAAAGTTTAAAAAAAAAAAAAAAAAAAGTTGCTAAATCGGTGTAATATCGCTACTTAATCGGTATATAATATATTTAGAATACGAGATATGAGTAGATACGTATTTCTAGTATTTTATGTAATTTCGGTATAAAATATGTAAAAATCGGGGTTTCCGGACTTACCGATAAATATTAATATATTCGGTTATTTTTTTATTAATTATAATTTTATATATATTTAATATCTACCCCTTCGTTTTCTTTATTATTTTTATATTATCCGACTCTTTAATAGTATACTTATCGTTATAAAATATATTATTTATATTATAGAAGCGATTTTGAATATTTATAATTATTAAGAACGAATAATTTTCTTTATTATTAAATTTAGTTAATACCCCGTCGTAATCGGTTTATTATATTTTTATCGTTATAAAGTTACTACCGATTTCTTAGATAATTCCTTAATTTTCGTTTTATATTTTTATTTAAGAAACTATACTTCTAGTCCTATAAAAGTTTTTATAAAAAATAAATTCTTTTTTATATTTTAAGAAAGTTTCTAAATTTAAAAATCTTAGTTTTTAGTTTTATTCGATACCCGTATAGAGTAAGCCCCGATTTAAAAGAAATCGCTAGTATATAAAGAGTCGTTATTATTTATAAACGATAATATTATTATTAAATAATTAATTCCGATTCGAGAGAAGTTACTTTAATTTTAGGTTTATTAATAATATATTTAATCCTAAATTTATAAAAAATAAACCTCGATTTAAAAAGAGTTAATATAGTCCTAGGTTTATTAGAAGTAAATCTAGTCTCTAACCTAACCTAGTACTCGTATAAAATAATCTAGAATTTAAAAAGAGTTACTTTAATTCTAGGTTTATTAATAATAAATCTAGATTTAAAAAGAGTTTTTCTTACTTTAGTCCTAATTATTTATTTCTATAAAAACTAGTTATAATAATAAGTATAATTATATCGTTATTTCCGTTAAATAAGAAAAGACGCTTAAAATTAAATATTATAATCTAGCCTCGTTTCGTTTTAAATTTTAATATTAAGAATAACGAACCTAGTATTTAATTATTTTTAATATATACGAGATAGGATCTCGATTATTTACCTAGCTCGTTAGGCCTAACGAGTAAATTATATTTAATTTATTATTTATAGAAATCGATTAATTTTTAGGTATTTTAGAAGAAATCTCGACCTTAAATACTTAATTTTATTAAGAATTTAAATATTATAAAACTAAACCCCGCCTTAATTAAAATTTTAAATTAAATATTTATAATTAAACCTAGAACCGAGTTATATTTAAAATAAATAAAGAGTTTTATTTTACCTCTACTATTATTTAAGAAAAGTTTTAAATTTATCGAGATAATAAGAATATTAACTTAATTACGATTCTATCTACGCGGTATTATAAATTCTTAAATATTTTTTCGAGAAAAGACGTTAATACTTTACCTCTATATTAGTTATATAATTATATTATTAAATTTAAAGGAGGGCTATAACCTCCGTTATCTAGTTTATATAATATAAATTATAATAAAATTCTATAACTCCGTCGTTACCTAGATAAAGACTTTAGTAAAGGTTTTATTCGGGTTAATTATTTTTATACTATATTTTTTATCCTATTTATAAAGAAACTTAACGGAGGTTTATATTTCTATATTAATTACCGAGGGCTAAATATTATTATTATAAAGAATAAATACTTTTTACCCCTAATCTTAGAAACTTTAAATCAATTAAATCGTATTAAGGTATTTTTTAAATTAGATATTATATTTATTTTCAATCGCCTTTATATTAAGGAGGGCGATAAAGAATTTATAATATTTTATACCCGATTTAATTTATTTAAATACTTTATTATATTATTTAAATTATATAATAACCTTATTTTATTCTAATACTATATTAATAATACTCTTTATGAATTTCTCGACGAAATCTATATTATTTATCTCGACGATATTTTAATTTATAGCGATATCGAGGAAGAGTATAAAATTTATATTAAATATATTCTTTAGAAACTCCGCGAGGCGGGACTCTAAATAAATATTATTAAATATAATTTCTATATTAAGGAAGTTATGTATTTAGGATTAATTATTACTACCGAAGGAATTAAAATAAATTTAAAGAAAATCGATATTATCCTAAATTAATTATAACTAGTTAATATTAAAGATATTTAAAGTTTCCTAGGATTCGCTAACTTCTATCGGCGCTTTATTTATAAATTTAATAAATTTATTATATTATTTATAACATTAATTAAAAAAGGTATTATTTTCGAGTAGAGTATTTAATATTAAATAACTTTTAATACCTTAAAGAAGGTTTTTACCTTTAATATTATCCTAGTTTATTTCGACCCCGACCGTAAAATTATAGTAGAAATAAATATATTTAATTGTATATTTAAGGGCGTCCTATCCTAGTATAATAATTAAAATATCCTTCGTTTTATTATTTATTTTTTAAAGAAGTATAACCCTACCGAGTATAATTATAAAATTTATAATAAAGAGTTTATAGTAATCGTCTATATATTCGAGGAATAATATTTTAAACTAGAGGGATCTACTTTTTTTATTAAAATAATATTTAATTATAAAGTTCTTAAATATTTCATTTTATTTAAATTATTATCTTGTTATTAAATAAAGTAAAGCGAGTTTTTATTTTATTTTAATTATAAGATTACCTACCGGCCTAATAAAGAAGGCGGTAAACTTAATATATTAATATATCGATTAGGAGACCTCTTTAAAGAGGGGGATAAATTAAATCCTAAATAGTAATATTAATATTAAATTATATTAAAAAGAAAAAACCTAGCTCTAGAAATCTTTAAGGATTATATTTATAATATATCGCTAAATATAATGATTTTAGTTTTAGTCCTAATTATTTTAATTATATTAATAATAAATCTAGAGATTCTTATCTAGTTTTTTTAATTATACTTTATATTAATTTATACGACCCCGATAAACTCCGATATAGACGTCGATTTAGAATTTTAGATCCTACCTACGTCCTATAAACCCGAATTAAATAAAGATTAACTTATTAATTTAAATAAAGATTTATATAATACCCCGGTTTATTAATTATAGGATATAATTAATTAAGCCGATTAATTCGCCTTTAGAGTCCTAGAAATATTATATTTTAGAATATATTATTATAACGGAATTCCCCTCGCTAAATACGAAGATAAGGACGGAGTTCTTTATTTCCGAGGAAAGAGATATATTCCGAATTCTAATAAATTACGCCTTCGTTTAATCTAATTAATTTATAATAATATTATAAGTAATTACTTAGGTTATATTAAATATTACGAATTAATTAGTCGGGCCTATTAATAACCTAATATTTATATTATTATTTAACGATTCGTTAGGAATTATTATATATACCGAAGGATTAAACCTTCCCGCTAATATATTTAAAAATAATTATATTTATTACCGCCTTTATAACGACGTTAGAAAGATATCTCGATAAATTATATAAATCCTCTACCGCTTTATTCCTTTATAGGAATTATTTATCGGTATATCCTAATTTTCGTAGACCGTTTAATTAAGATATAGTACTTAGTGTTAATTATATCGATAGAAATAAATAAAGTCTACGACGTTTTTTATTAAAATATATAAAAGCTTTATAAGTTATTAGATATTTTTATTTCGAATCGAGGATCTTAATTTATATCGGAGTTCTAGGAGGCTTTATATAAATATTTTAAAATTAATTAATATATATCTACCGGGTATTACCCCTAGACGGATAATTAAACCGAGTAATTTAATACTATAATAAAATACTACCTCCGTATATATATTAATTATATATAGGATAATTAGATGAAATAGCTCTTTAAAGCGGAGTTTTTTAATAATAATATTAATTTTTCTAATACTCTAGCCTCGCCTTTTTTAGCTAATTATAATTAATATATATATATTAATTTCGAGTCTATTAAGTCTTTACCTTAAAATCTTACCGCCTAAATATATATTTATTTAATTATTACCGATAAATTTATAATATAAATAAAAGCCTTAAACGATTACCTCCGCGATAGAATATTTATTATTTAAATTATTTTTGAATCCTCGGCTAACTAATGAAGGCGCCTATATTTAATATATTTAATAAACGACTAAATATAGTTAAATATTAAGAATTTGAATATTATATACTTTTTAGTTAAACTCGACGATTATAATATCGGCCCCTTCCGAGTCTCTAAAGTTTTCGATAATTCTTTTATAATTTAACTAGATTTTTTATATTTAATAAAAGTTTACCCCGTTTTCTATACTAGTTTATTATAATTAATAATTAATAATTCTTTACCTAGATAAATCTAGCCTATCCGAGAATTTATAATTATTAAAGATAATTAATATAAATAGTACGTGAACGGTATCTTAAATTCTAAATATAATCGCCGTTATAGTTTATTTTTATTAAAATATTATTTTAATTAAAAAAATTACGTCGTTATATAGGAACCCTTTTATTACTTTACCCACTATTAATAGTTTATTAATAAATATTATATCTCGAATCCTAGCGCCGCCGGCCTCTACGAATTACTATATATTATTTAGAAATATTAGTATAAGGAATCTTTACTATCTTTATTCTAGTCCGATTTTTAAAAAGTTAATTTTTATTTATATTATAATTTATTCCCTATCCGTTATTATCCCCTCGGTTATTATTTTATATCGGCTTCGACCGATATTTTATATTATTATATAAATAAATAGTACCCTATAACCTAGCCCCGCCGTTATTTTTTATAAATAATAATATTAACGCCTAGCCTTATTTATATACCGCCGCTTATTCTTTATTTTATCTTTTATTTATTATTATCGATAACTCGAATACTCCGATACGTTTTTATTTTAACTATTTCGTAACCCTAAATAAGAGTTAGGATTACGAAATTTAATTAATCGAATTAATCGTTTATTTATCTTATAGGAGCTCGATTTTAAAGAGGGGGTTATTATTATAATATAATTTTACCTACTTTAATTTAATTTAATTTATTTTAGATTTAATTTAGGTTTAAACTAGTTTCCTTATTTCTATTTTAATATAATCGGGATAGGAAATATATAAATACTTTATATACTAGTTTTTATTTAGATAGTAACTAGCCCTACTTTAATTTTCGTTCTTTATATTTTATTTTAATTTACTCCTATATTATAATTAGGTTATATAATTTAATAAATTTAATTTATAATTTAATAAATATCCCGATATTAATCCCGTTCCTTAATAGGAACGAAGTTTATTTAATAACGGAATCGATTATCGGAGTAAAATAAATAATAAGAAGAGACTTCGTTCTATATTATATAATAGCGGAGGTAAAGTAAAAATTAGAAAAAATAATTAAATAAATAAAGAATATTAACCCCTCGACGATAGTACTAAAATAAATTTATATAATAATAATATATAGTGTAAAGAAAAAGGCCGTCGATATCAATAATTAAAAAATAATAATAAAGATTTTAAAGAAAGATAATTATAAGTTATACCTAGGATTAAATATTATAAATATAAAATAACTAGGTTTCGTTTTTAAACTAGACGAATATAGTTATAAAAAGAAATATTTAATATTTCTTTTTAAAATCTTGGACCTAGATATAATAAATAGACTAGTAGCGGACGGATTCTTAAAAAGCGAATAATTATTATTATACGAGAAATAGGAGAGAATAAGTAACCTAAAGTAATATTTTAACTATTAAAGATATAATTATATAACTCTAGTTTATAAAAACTAGCTTAAATACGGGATATATATAGAATTATATTAATTATATAAATATAGTATTAAAAGCCCGAAGGAAAAGTATTATATAGTTTACTCCGGATATTATAAATTTTAAAATAGAGTATATTTAATTAAATATAAAAAAATATACTGAATTTAATAAGGATTAAAGAATAACCTAAATAGTTTATAATATTATTAAAGATAATAACTCTAAGCTCCTAGGTATAATTAATTAATAATAAATTTATATTAATACTAGCTAGGGGTACGAGGAAGAGGAAAATAATAACGAATATAATTAATAAAATCCAAGATATTATTATTATACCTAGGAAAGTAGAGAGGCCGAGATAAAATAATAAACTAATAATAATATTTAGGTAAATAATCCTCTAAATTTTAAATAATCTCCTTTTAATAATATTTAATTAACTAGACGAAAACCGGCTAGAATTAATATTACTAAGTAATTAAGAAATAAATAAAGAATTTATAAATATAATATTAATATATAATAAGTTATAATACCTAATTTAAAGTCGTATAGTATAGTATTAAAAAAGAATCGAAATTAATAATAAAGTTACTTTAAATCGAGTAAATTAAAAATATTAATATTATAATTATTTAAGACCCTAATTAGAATCCTATTACCTAAATATTATATAATAGTAATATTAACTATTTCTACCTAGTATATTTATCTCGGATTAGTATCGGGATCTTTAGAGGGAATATTAAAATAAAGTAAAATAGGGTAGAGTATAAAGTAGAGATCGCGGCTCGATCTCTATTTTAAATTAAAATAGAGTAAAGTAAAAATTTATTAAAAAATCTCTACTATACTAAAACGCATTTCTAGTAATTATTATAATAATTTTAGAGACGTATTATAGCTATTATTATCTTTATAAATATATATATTAATAACTACTACTACTTCTATAAATATATATATTTATAGTTACTACTATCTCTATAAATATATATACTCATAACTACTACTAGCTTTATAAATATATATATTTATAACTACTACTACTATTACTACTTTTATAGATATAGGTACTTATAGCTACTACTATCTTTATAAATATATATACTTATAATTACTACTACCTCTATAGATAAATATATTTATAGTTATTATTATTTTTATAAATATACGTATTTATAATTACTACTATCTTTATAAATATATATATTTATAGCTACTATTACTTTTATAGATATATATATTTATAGTTACTACTACTACTACTATCTTTATAAATATAAATATTTATAACTATTACTACTTTTATAGATATATATATTTATAACTACTACTACCTTTATAGATATACGTACTTATAACTACTACTATCTTTATAAATATATATACTCATGACTACTACTACCTCTATAAATTTATAAATTTATAACTATTATTACCTCTATAAAGCGATAGCGATAGGGTTAATACTAAGAATAAACGCTATAACTATAAATAAAAGTTATAAATATAAATAAAAACTATAGTTTTGAATAAACGCTCGGACTTATAATTATTCAAGTTAATATTTAAATTATAACTATATTTAACTTAATATTAAATATAACCGAAAGTTTTATTAAAGACGTAGTTTAATTCGTTTATTTTAAAATTAAGGGGACGCTTAAATAATAATTTAATTTTAAATTTAAAACTAACCCTTTTTAAATATTTATTTATACGTTTTAATATTAGTATTTTCCCTTAAATTTATTACTTTATTCTTAAGAATATTACGATTTAAAATTAGTCAAGAGGTAAAGAGTAAAGAATAATAATAAATATTAACTATAATAATTATTATAATAATCGTCTCTCTATAGTATAATTTATAATATATTTTATTATTGATTTATAACGGGGGTAGTCGTAGTCATGAGTATATATAATTATAGAGGTAGTAGTAGTTATAAATACGTAAATTTATAGAAATAATAATAGTTATAAATATATATATTTATAGAGGTAGTAGTAGCTATAAGTATATATATTTATAAAAATAGTAGTAGTTATGAGTATATATATCTATAAAGATAGTAGTATTTGTAAATACGTATATTTATAAAGCTAGTAGTAGTTATAAATATATATATCTATAAGGCTAGTAGTAGCTATAAATATATATATCTATAAAAGTAATAGTAGTTATAAATATATATATTTATAGAGGTAGTAATAATTATAAATATATATATTTATAAGAGTAGTAGTAGTTATAAATATATATATTTATAGAGGTAGTAGTAGTTATAAATATATATATTTATAGAGATAATAGTAGTTATAATATATCTCTAGGGTTATTATCTTAGCGTTTAGAGATTTTTTAATAAATTTTTATTTTACTTTACTCTACCTCCGGCTCTATATTAATAGACCCCTATATTAGGCTAGAGTAGGGATTATACCTCGATCTCTACTCTACTCTATATTAATCCAAAGTATACTAGTATATAAGAGAGGCCTAGAGACCCGTATATATTTCTATATAAATAAAAGAATCGATATAAATAATTAAAAGTTAGTTTATTATAAAGGTAATTTATACTTTACAAAGATTATATTAAAAGAGCGAAGAAATAAAAAGAAATCTCGATCGAATAAAATCGAAGAGGAGGAGGTTATTAATCGAGGAATCCCTTATTATAAAGAAATATAAATTCATAATATATATAATCTATTATTAATATAATATATCTCGATTAATAATCCGTTAATATTATTATTATTAGAAGAAGCGCTAGCGGAGGTAAACGATTTTTTTTTTTTAAGAAATATTAATCTTTATTACTTTAACTTAAATAATACTAGACGATATATATATTATATTATAATTAACTATCTCCTAGGAATAATAAAGTCGAGGGATATAAAATTAAAACTATTAGAAATATTTATTATATAAAAAACCCGAGGATATAAAAATATAATCGATTTATTATTTTTTATAAAAAGAGTATATTAAGTTATAAATAATTTTATAATCCGCGAAGATTTATATTATAACTCTAATTATAGGCTAGTAATAATAAAATTCGAGTAAATATAAAAAAAAGTAATATTATATATTTATTATACCTAGAAAAAGATTAAAGATAATATTAGCCGAGAGGAAATATAATAAAATATAAAGTATCTTTATTAAATACTAGGGAAACCGGAGCTCAAGAATAAAAAAAAATATTAATTAATATTTAGATAAAATAATAAAAGACTTTTAAGAAATTATCGAGTTTATAATTTTATAGGCCCGTTTATACTAAAGAGTTAAATTTTACTAGAACTCTCGTTATTATTAAAATATTTAATATTTAACTCTATAAATTAACCGAATAAATATAAATAAACTACTCTCTTTATAAATAATTAATTAATTATTTCTTTTATTCTAAAAAGTTATAAGCCCGGGTTTAATATATATATATACGTTAATACTTAAAGGCGACTCCTTCGTATAGATATTAATTGATATATCGTATTTAAATACGAGTTACGGGGTCGATATCTACTATATTTAAAATTTTCTCTTAAATAATATACGACTTCGATAACGATATACCTTTTTTTTATAATAAATATATCGACTAGTTATTAAGGTAGTGAGTTTAAAGATAGGAATCGACTAATTATTAAAATAATAAACTTAGAGGCTAGATTCTAGAGTTAATTAAATTAAGAAATAAAGAAGAATTAATAAAAGTAATATAAACTAGCGTAGTTAATAAAGGAATAAACCCTATATAATAAATTATAAATATATAGGCTAGCGTAATTTTTAGAGAAAGAAAATCCTTATTAAAACCCTATATAATAAATTATAAATATATATTATATTTATAATACTCTTCTTAATTTCTATATAAATAAACGAGGTTTACGGGTTCAAAGAGGCTATAAAATAAAATATATATAAATTTAATATAAATTCAAGGGGAGCTACGGGTCTATAGTTATACTACGAAATAAAGAAGAGAATTTTAACTTTTTCGAAAATCGAGGAATAGAATTCAAAAAATTAATATAAATATTAATATTAAAAAAATTCCCTTCCTTAAAGAAGGGAAGGGAATAGAGTTTAAAAAAATCGATTCTCTTCTTTATTCCGTAGCGTATCTATAGTTATAATAGAAGATTCTAAAAACTTCGTATTAAAGGGGAGTATTAGAATATTTAATATTTAATTCTACGAATTAACTAAATAAATATAAATAGATTACTCTCTTTATAAATAATTAATTAGTCGTTCTTTCTATTTTAAAAGTTATATTAATATTATATTAAAAGTAAAGGAATATATAAAAAAATATAAACGAAATTAAAATTCTAAAATAAAGAAGGCCCTAAATATAATATATAATAAAAGAATATATATAATTCGAAGAACGAAAATATTCTCTTAATAGAAGAGTATATATAAATTTTTATTAAAGTCGATAAGAGTATAAAAACTCGTAAAATAAAAAAAGGAGGAAAATAATTACTTTAAAGAACTCCTTTAATTCCTAGTTATTAAAAATAATAAAGGAGAAAAAACTAAATATTTCGAGGGTAAAATAATTTTTTTATAAAGAGTATTATTTCCCTCTCTATTAATAAAAATTTAGGTAATATCGACGGAATAAAATAATTAAAACCCGTTAAAATAAACTAGGAAATAACTAGGATAAAAGGATATAAAATAATATATTATCTAGTTATCGATAAAGTATTAAGAATAACTAGAATCCCGAATCGATTCTTAAAAATTATAATAGAAACGGAAGTAATAAATATTATTATTTATTTATTTTAGGTTTATTTTAAATAAAAATACTACTCAAAGTATTTTTAGAAAATTAATATAATAATTTTTAAGAAATTAAAAAAAGATAATTATTTAGAGTTAAAATTATATAACTTTATCGTACTCTTTAATATATTTAATAAAATAATAAAAGTAGTTATCTCTAGAAAATTAAACGATATAACGAAGGAGTATAAACTACTATTATTATAATAAATAAAAGTTAGACGAAAATATTTAATAAAAACCGCGTTATATCGGTAAAGCGGGAGACTATATAAGAAGAGTCGAGGTACTAAATACGTATTTTGCCGGCTTTAGGCGGAAAAATAACGAAAAGATAATATTTAAAAAAAAAAAAAAAAAAAAAATTTTTAATAAAAAATCTAAAAATAGTAACTTCGGATTTAAGATTTTAAATCCGTGATTTTCTACTAGCGCCGGGTAGCTCGTTAAGGCTATATAAAGCGCTATAATTATATTAATTTAATTTAGATTTTAAATTATATCGATTTATAAAAATTATATATACGTATAATACCCTCTAAGTTAGCGCGGTATTATAGACTATATAATTCACTTATATTTATATATATTTAATTATTTACCGGTATTATTTAGACTAGCTTATTCCTATTTATTTAAATTTATTCAAAATAAATCGAGGTACTAAATATATATTTAGATACTTTAGACGAAAGTAGGTATTAAATCGATCTCTAGGGCTAGTATATAAACTAAATAGATCTAAGCGCTTTTTCCGCCTTTTTCGGTAGAATACGGGCTCACCGCTTTAATAATATAAAAACTCTTATAAATATAATATATACTATATAAAACTATAGTAGAAACGGGAGGGGAAAAGTAGTAAAACTATTATTATTAAATATAACGGGAGTATTCGATAATATTTTATATAAGAGATTATTATACGATTTATAAATAAAAGAAATTCCGAGCCTAATTATTAATTAGATAATAAACTTTCTATAAGATAAAATTATATTTATAATATTTAAAAAACGAACGAGTATAATAAAAGAGATAATATTAAATATTTTATAGAAATTACTTATTTTACCGGTACTCTTTTTACTCTTTAATATATTATTAATTAAAAAGTATATTAAAATAAAATTATTAATATAGGTTAGAGAATTTATAAACGACGTCTATTTACTCGCCTATAATAAAAGTATAAAGAAGAATTATACGAAATTAAAACGGGCCCACGATATTTATTTAAAATAAATAATTATTTATAAAGTATTATTTACTCCCTAGAAGTATAAACTAGTCTATATATCTCGAATACCGAAGAAATTCAATATAGAAATAATAATAAATTTTAGGAACGTAGTTATTAGATTTAAAATAAATATTAAAGTCTTAGGACTATATATCGATTTAAAATTAAAATAAGAATTATATTTAATCTAGATTAAGATTAAAACGACTAATTAAAACTATATTATAAAATACTTTACTAGTTCGATATAAGGCGCTACTTTCGCGAAGTATAAAATAATATATAATATAGTAGTTAAATTAATATTAAAATTAAGCCTCCGATATAATATTAATTAAAAGAAACGACGGGGGTTATAAAGAGATATATAAAGAAATTAATAACTATTGAAAATAATTACTTTAAGAAGGTCTTAAGAGTATTTAAAACTATCTTAATTCTAATATTTAAAATTAAATTAGTAATTATATTAATCGATCTCTAGTTAGACTATCTAGTAATACGATATTAAATAAATCGAGGGACCTATTTAATTATATCTATAAGAAATATACGAATCTAAAATAAATTCTAATATAGAGGAGGTAGTATATTTCGGATTAGTATAGAGATCCCTAAAGAGAATACTAGTATAGAGTAGAGTAAAATAGAGTATAGAGTAGAGATCGCGGTTCGATCTCTATTTTAAATTAAAGTAGGGTAGGGTAGAGATCCCTTAAAGATCTTTAATAATAAATATATAATTAATTAACTTTAAGAATATACTCGATATAATAAGATTTTAGAAAATAACTTATAATAAAAAGATTTTAATTCGTACTAGAAAATAATATTCCTATTTATTTAAATTTTATAACTATTCTTTTTTAATCCTAATTAAGAAGCTAGACTCGTAGGTTGTTAATTATTATAAATACTCTCTTTTACTTTAACCGAATAACTAGGTAAATTAAGTTTAGATTATTTATTATCTCTATTATATTTATTTATCTCCGAACCGATTTTTATATAATTACTCTTTTTCCGAGTTAAGTTTTAGGTATCGATTATAAAACTATATTATTAATATAAATATATCTTCTATATTTCTAACGACTAGAGATTAATTATTAATATAATTATTATAAGTATAATTTTAATTAAAATTTATATAAATAGGCTCCTCTTCGTTATCGTTATTAAATACTTTTTATTTATTATTATACTATCGCTTTTCCTTTAAGTTCTTTTTACGAATAACTTTTTCTTATTTTATATCTTCCTAGGAAATATTCTTTATTTAATTATTAAATAAATAAAATAAAATATCTTAAGACCGGTCTTCTTTTAGTCTTTTATTATATTTATATAAAATAACTATAGCTTAGAAAGTTACTAGTAATTATAATTTCTAAATATTTTATAACCTCGTAGCGATAGAGAATAAACGCTTTACGTTAATACTCGTAATCGGTATAGTTAATATATTAAGAGTAATAATATTAAGAATTAAAAACCGAGGGGCGAGTTATTTTTATAGTATTAAAATATTCTATTTTATATATTAATTAGAGAACGGTATTAAAGAGATTAACGAAATTAATTATTAAAAAGATTATTAGAATTTACTAGTATTTTTATATCTTTAGAACTCGTTATCTTCTCCGTTTTTATTACTAGAATCTATATCTAGTATTTAGGCGAGTCTATTATTTAGATTATATTTATAACTTTATATAAAATTAGATAATTTACTCAAAGTTAATATATTTATTTAATATTCCTTATACTCTTCTTTACGCTTCGGATTAGCGTGGGGTAGGGTAGGGATCGAGGTATAATCCCTATCTTAACCTAGTATAAAGATCTATTAGCGTGGGGTTTAAGGTAGGGTAAAGTAGAGTAAAATTTTATTAAAGAATCCCTACTACGCCAAGGCGGATTTCTAATAATTACGGTATTCTAATAATACTACTACCTCTATAGATATATATATTTATAGCTATTACTACCTCTATAGATATATATATTTATAGCTATTACTACCTCTATAAATATATATATTTATAACTACTACTACCTTTATAGATATATATACTCATAGCTATTACTACCTCTATAGATATACGTATTTATAACTACTACTACCCCTATAGATATACGTATTTATAGTGTATACTCATGGCTACTAGTACCCCTATAGATACGTATATTTATAGAATAAACACTCGGATTTAATAATTATTTAAATTAATATTAAAATTAAGACTACTATTAACTTAAAGTTAAATATAACCGAAAGTTTTATTAAAGACGTAGTTTAATTCGTTTATTTTAAAATTAAGAGGACGTTTGAATAATAGTCTAGTTTTAAATCTAAAATTAACCCTTTTTAAATATTTATTAATATATTTTAATATTAGTATTTTCCCTTAAACTTAATATTTTATTCTAAAGAATATTTCGATTTAAAATCGGTTAAAAGGTAAAGAGTAAAGAATAATAATAAATATTAATTATAATAATTATTATAATAATCGTCTCTCTATAGTATAATCTATAATATATTTTATTATTAATCTATAATGGGGGTAGTAGTAGTTATGAGTATATATATTTATAGGGGCAGTAGTAACTATGAGTATATATATTTATAAAAGTAGTAGTAGCCATGAGTGCGCGCTATAAATATATATATCTATAGGGGTAGTAGTAGCCATGAGTATATATATCTATAAAAGTAGTAATAACTATAAATATATAAGGTAGTAATAGTAGTAACTATAAATATATATATCTATAGAGGTAATAGTAGCTATAAGTATATATATCTATAAAAGTAGTAGTAACTATGAGTATATATATCTATAGAGGTAGTAATAGCTATGAGTGTATATATCTATAAAGGTAATAGTAGCTATGAGTATATATATCTATAGGGGCAGTAGTAGTCATGAGTATATATATTTATAGAGGTAGTAGTAGCCATAAGTGCGCGCCATAAATACGTATATCTATGGGGGCAGTAGTAGTCATGAGTATATATATCTATAAAGGTAGTAGTAGCCATGAGTGCGCGCTATAAATACGTATATCTATAGGGGTAGTAACAATAGTAGTAGTTATAAATATATATATCTATAAAAGTAGTAGTAGCCATGAGTATATATATCTATAGAGGTAGTAGTAGCTATAAATATATATATTTATAGAGGCAGCAGCGTTATTAGAATAATTATTAGAAATCCGTCTTAGCGTAGTAGGGATCTCTAAAGGATCCCTACCCTACCCTATTTTAATTTAGAGTAGAGATCGAACCGCGATCCCTACCCTATACCTTACTCTATTTTACTCTATATTAATATTCCCTCTAAGAATCCTTATACTAATCCGAAGCGTACTCTTCCTCGAGAGCGGATTAATAAATTAATAACTATAATAGTTATTTAATATTAGTTTTTTACTCCGAGGTCTCGAATATTTTCCTATTTTCTATAAAGTTTAATAAGGCCGCTTTATTATAGAAATACCCTAAACCGCCTTTATTTTTATATAGTATTAATTTAACTTTTCGGTCGCTTAATATAATATAGTTTTTATTTTAAACTTCTACGGTACTCGTTTAAAACGGAGTTATTTTATAACTTTTTCTAGATAATTAAAGAGTTTATTATAAATTATAAAAATATAGTAGTTAATAATAGTCTTCGTTATACCGATAGTATTCGTTATTTTCGCGAACTTCTTTATAATATTAATTAGGTAAGTAATATAACTTTATTCTTTTATTTTTAATTTAAAGTAAGAAATCTTAGTCTATATAAAATAATTTTTAATATTATAGCGTAGTTTAAGTACGCGGACTATTATATAATATATTAAATTTTATTGTATTTTAATATCCTAAATAAACTTTATTAATTTTAATTTAATAAATTTATTAACTTTATTCGGTATACTTTTCCCTATAATATCGAGTCTCTTTTATTAAATATCTCGGAACTAGGTTCTATACTAGTTATTTATATTAATAAATATCGTAGTCTTCTATATTTAATAGAGTTAAATTATTATAAAGATTATTAGAATTCTTTTACCTTAATTAATATTAATAGTAAACTCTTTTACGCGCTAGTTTAGAAATCGCGGGAGTTTTATTATTTATCCTAACCCCTTTAAAGTTATTTATTTATAAACGAAAGATAAACCGTATTTAATAATACTTTAACGGTAAATTAAATTATATATATAAAGTATAGTATATATTTAGACGATTATTTAATAAATATCCGTTTAATTTTTTTATTCCTCTATATAAATATAAAAATAGTACTATCGAATATTATTTATATATTACTAGTATTATCGCTTATAATAACGTAGATCCGATATTCGATCTCGTATTTATAAATAATCTTAGTATTACGATTAAGATTCGTTGAGAATCTTAGTAGACTTGGTATACTTAGTACACTAAGGGTCTACTTACTACTCGATGTAGTATATAGACTAATAAGTAAGTAAGCGCTTAACCGTTTATCTACTCGATACTAGAATAAACGAGTAAACGAATAAATAGCGTAGTTTCTTTCTTTTATATAAATTATATACTTTCTTAATAGATAAGAGCTTCGTATTTAACTTCCTTTAAAACTTTTAATTATAGATTCTAAATATAGATATTTATTAAATTATTAATTAAGTTTATTAAATTTATTTAGTTTTATCTTATATTAATACGAAGCCTATTATCCTTTAATCTTTAATACTCCTTTCTACGAGTACTAACCTAGGACCTATCGATATTATATTACGATATTAAACGGAGAGCCTTAATACTTAGTTAAAACGTTCGTTAATCTTTTATTAATATATTTCCCTTTAATATACTTAAACTTAATAATAATTTTATAATATTTCTACTCGGCGTTAATAAAATAAATAATAATAACTATATATAAAGATATATCGTAGAGTAATTATTTATTTAAAGTAAAAAATACCTTTAATTCATCGTTAGGTAAAATATTAAATAATTTCTCTTTAATTTTCTTAAATTATTATAGGAGTTTATTTTTAATCGTTAAAGAATTTAATAATATAGTAGTAGAGTTTAAATAAAGAAACGAATACTAAATTAAAATATTATTAAAAGAGTTATATAATATTTCTACTATAATAATTATTTATAGGAATATATCTTCGAAGTCTAATTATTAAAATATAAGACCGTTAATTTTAGCTTTAATATTTTTAATTTCGCGGCGCTACGTTCGAATTAGCTAGAGAATTCTAATAATTATTATAATAATCTAGACTTTTACTTACGTAGAGATAATTTCTCTAAAGATTAATTAAATTATATTACGTATACTCGCCGAGTTTTTATAATTTTTCTTTTTTAAATAGTTTATCTTTAACCTAGTACCTTAATTTATATAGAGATAAATTAATATATCGTTATATTATAAATAAATTATCGATAGTTTTCCGGAGCCTACTATTACTCCTTCTTCGAAAGACGTCTATATTTTAGATTTTCGGGATTATATTTTACTAAAATTAATCTTTTTATATTAATTCTTATTATCGGGATATTAATATTATATAGTTTATTTCTACTAGTTTAAGAATATATCCTTCTTAATATTAAAGAAGATATAATATCTATATTACTTTTCTTTTATTATAATATTAAGAGGTAGTTTAGAGTAATAATTTATAGAGTTTCTAATATTAAAAAAAGATATATTATCGAAGATATTATCTAAATTATTTTTATTAAATTAATTTAATATAGGTTCTAAAGAATATAATAAAAAGTTTAATTAATATTATATAATAATTAATTAATTATTAGAAAGATTATTAGAATTAAGATCTAATATTTCTATATATATATATATTCATACTTTATTCTTTATTAATATCGAATCGATTTATTCTTAAAAGGCGGTAGGATAATCGTAGGAGAATATTAATATTAAAATATAATAATAGATACAATTAATCTCGTAATAAATATCGAAAAAGATTATATTTTAAATTATAGAGTATATTAAGAGTCCGTTTAATATAATATAATTAAATTAAATTACGCCTTTAATAAAATTTACTTATAATCTAATTTTAGGTTTAAAGTTAACTCGGATAATTATATATCTAAATAGCGAGCGGCGAGATTATTTATTAAAATACTTTAGGCTTAATCTTAACTCGGATAATTATATATTTAAACGGCGAGATTATATATTAAAATATTATTATAATTATTATAATTATTCTCTACTCTTTCCCTATAGTATTTAATAATTCTACGTATATTACTATCTTTTACAAGGTTTATTATCGAAAAGAATAAAAATATTTTAAAGAATAAAGATTTAAAAGGCGCCTAGGAATGTATTTAATACCTAAAACTTAACTCTAAAAAATCCTAAAAATCCTAAATTCAAATATAATAGTAAATTATTTTTTAACTAATAATAAATCGAAGCCTTTAATTAATAATAAATAGTAATAACTTTAAAGTAAATTAAGAAGTATTAGAAATCGACTAAATTTTTACTTTTGAAATTTACCTTCTATCGAGTAGTTAAAGAGTTTTATATAAATATCGGGTTTTTTAGATATATTTAATCCGCTATAATAACTACTCTTTAAAAGGCGGTAGAAGTTTATTTAATATTAGAATTCGAATAAAAAGTTATAGTATATTATTTTATAAATTATTATTAATATTTTCTAGTTCTTTAACTAGTAGTTTATTATTATAAATATATAACGATACTTCCGAAGGATTTTAAATTTCTACGCGATTTTAGATATAAGAATATATTTTAATTTATTTAATTTAATAGTAAATATATTTATAATAATTATTATAATAATTACGAACGGAGACTAGTTAATATCGAAGTATATAATTATATTAAGAAGTTAGAAATTAGGCGCTAGGAAGTTCGATAACTCCTCGTCGAATATATATAAATATATTAATAATAATATAATACGTTTTTAATTAAGAGGTAACTCTATATTAAACTCTTTAGAAATTAAAATAAACGCCTCTTTAGTATTTCTAAAGTCTTTATTCGGGATCTAGTTATAATAGGATAAATTATACCCCTTTTATTATTAAATAAGTCTCGGTAAAGAAGTTTACTCGTTCCTTTCCTTTACCTAAAAGTAGGAAATTATATTTCATTATATAGTAATCTCTTCCTTCGTAAAATACTAGTGCGGTTCTATTTATAAAATTAGTAAACCTTAATAATAATTAGCTAGCCTAATTATTAAAATAATTATTAGAAATTTATACTATATTTTAATTAAAATAATTATACTAGGTAAAACTAATATATTTATATATCTTTAAGTCGTAACGTTTAAAATAATTAATTTTACGAAATAGACTTTAAATAGATTTACGCTATATAACCCGCTTAAAGCCAAATTCGTTAATTTTAATAATATATATTATTATATCTACTCTTTTCCAGGTTTCCTAGATTAGAGTATATTAATTAATAATTAATAATAACCTTTTAGTCTCTTTATTTATAATTTATTAAACTATAGTTTAGGTTAAATCTAAATTAAGTTATTATTAATATAATTCCTTAATAATTAAAATTTAGGTATTATTTTAATATACCTTTAATTTTATTTAAATTCTTTTATATAATATTACCGTTATTTTAAATTAGTATATTTTAATCTTATAAGGTTATATTAATTTTCTCTACGAAATATATAATATTATTAATTTAGGTAGTTCTAATCGGAATATAATTATTATAGTAATTATTAAAATAATAAATAATCTAGATTATACTTTTTTGGAAAGATTTTTTATTTTATTTAAATTAAAATAATAACCTAATAGGCCTTTAATATTATTTAGAACTTCTTAATAATACGAATTTTCTTCTATATTATTAATACTATAGTTATATTATTTCTTTAATAACTTATATATTATTTTTCGAATAATAAGATTTAATTAAAACGAGCCTTTATCTTTATTATCGATATATTAGTCGAGTATTTCTTTAATTATTTTTTAGGTCTTTAGGCTCCCTTCGGTCGTCTTTATAATTAATAAAGTATAATAACTAGATTATCGATATTATTATTATTACTAATACTAAATCTATATTATTTAACGATAATTTCGGTATTATAAAAGAAATTCGTTAAGTTATATAGTATTTACTCGGCTTTAATATCGGGGTCTTTTTTAAATAAGAACCGGGAATTATAAATATTTTTCTAATAATCTATTATTAAATAGATTTACTACGCGATTTATTTACGAAAAAATCAACTCGTTTCGATATAATAAGAGTTTTAACTTCTTAATAAATATAAAGTTAATATAGTCTAGCGGCGAAAGTATCGCGCTTTAATTATTAAATAATAAGTTTTAAAAAAGACTAAGGTATATATTAATAATAAAAGTAAAAAGGAGATTATTAAAGACTTCGTTAGTATTAAGGATTTGATTACGGGAAATAGGATGTTATATTTAAAAGAGTACTCGCTCCCGTATTTAACGTAGACCCTAAAATTAATTAAAAGTCTTATTTAATTATACGACTATTAGAAAGATTATTATAATGAATTTATAATAATAATTAGTTAAGTACTCGAGTACTTTATTTTTAGCGCTAGATTAAATGATACCTAGTTCGTAATATTCTAAGATTATTAAAGGAGAATAGATAAATATCCTAAATAAAATAAATAAAGTAGATAATAATAATTATACTCTTATATAACGTAGGTAATTTTCATTGTTTATAAAGTAATAATTGTCTATACTAATAACTTTAACCCCGTAATTATTAATATTAATATTAAATTCTCTATTATTACTAGTTTCTTCCTCGTTTTAAATTATTATAAATACTACTTTTTAATTAATCGAAATACCGCTTTTTAATTAACTAAAACACCGCTTCTTAAATAATTTAATATAGTATATATTTATAGAGGTAGAGCCAGACTTATATAAAAAGTTAGAAATACTACGGGGGGAAGGCCCCTAAAAAAGTATTAATAATTAAAGCGAGGAAGATTATTCCTAGTACTTTAACTTTATTTAATATAACTAGATAAATACGTAAATATAAAGTATAAAAGAAGGATAGTAAATTAAATTCTAATAATTATTATAATAATTAAAATTAATTTAAATAATTTAGCCGTCGCTCTACGCGAAATTAAATATTATTAGAAAACTACCGAATTACTTATTCCTAAACTCTCTTTCTAATAGTTTATATATAAAGTAATATCCTCGGCTACGTCGGAGTCGTTAAATATATACTAGTAATTATCTATAATTATAAATATATAAGAAGTAGCGGAAACGATTTTAATAATATTATTTAAAAATAAATTCTATCCTAATCTTTCGTTATTTATATTAATAATATAAGATATTAATCTTTATATAATCTATATTAAGTATATAACTATCTAAAGTAAGAATATTTAATTATCGTAAATAATTAGGGGCTATAAATTTATTCTATAAAGAGATATAAATTAATATTAATATTTTTAATATTTAATATCGTAATACCTAATAGGAGTAGGGTATAATAAGGAAGAAAATAAATAGTAGGTATAACTTTTATATTATTTTATCTCTTAATAACTTTTATTACTATTAAAGAATAAAATATTCTTTTATTTCTATTCTATAACTCTATCACGAAGACGGTTATTATAATAATTATTAGAAATCCGTTTTAGTATAGTAGGGATCCCTTAATAAATCTTTACCCTACTCTATTTTATTTTAAGTTTTACGTTAATAGATTCTTATATTAAATTAGAGTAGAGATTATACCCCGATCTCTACCCTACTCTACGTTAATCCGCAGCGTAGGAGGTAGATAATAATAGGTATTTTTAATATTAATAATAATAAAAAGGCCTAAATACTTCGCGCTTTAGAATTTAAAGAATAATATAAAGTAGCTATAATTAAAAGGAGGAGAAAAAACTAAATAAATTTAATTAAAAATATCGAAAAGTACTAGGATATTAAGATTATTAAGTAGAGGATAAAGAATTAGGCTCGCTAATAATAACTAGATAAATATGAGAGTTATAAAAAATAATTTTTATATAGACTATTGACTCGGCTTAAAAAGAAGATTTATTTAAAAACCGGTTTAATTACTATAATTAACTAAAGAAGATTAAGAGCTTTATAAAAATATAATTAAAATATAGTAAAATCGGACTAAATAAGTTCTTATACCGAATAAAAGTATTTATAGTTTATAGTATTAATTACTAGTATAAATAAAAGAAATAGAGTATAAAATATATATTATTATTTTACCCGGAATTAACTAGGGATAAAATGGAGTTAATAAAATAAATAAATATATATAATTTTAGGAAGATATTAACGTAGGTTTAAAATATATATATAACCGCGCGGTAAATAATAAAAATAGAATAACTCGGCTAAGCCTTTTTTATTAAAAAATAACTAGTATAATCTAAATTATTACTAGGACCTAGCGATATATTAACTTATATAAAGAAAAGGAAAAAAAGGAAGAAACTACTAGTTAAAGAGTCGTAGGTATCGATTATTTAATAAATTATAATAAAGCGGCCTATAGGCCTATAAAATAAATAAATAAAATTAAAGAAACTAAAATAAAAAGGAAATAAAGAGAAGAATAAATAATATTTTAGAATTTTTTTTATTATCGGTTATTAATTAATAAAAAGAGGTAATAAATTATCGATAAATTAAAGTTTTTAATCGATAAGGTTTTTTTAATAATTAATAGGCGCCGCTAATAACTTTATTATTAAGAGACGGGATTAATATCTAGAGGTTTATTAAATTAATAATTAAATTTATTAAACTATAGTCTAGTTATAATATAGGAGTAGCCTAAAATAAAAGATAAAGAACGAAAACTAGGGTAGGGCCAGCTATTATTTAAATAAAAACTAGTATATAAAATATTTATTAATTTCCTATCCCGATTATATTAAGATAAAAATAGGGAAATTAATTTAAATGTAAATTAAATTTAAAATAAATTAGGTTGAATTAAAATAGGTAAAGTTATATTATAATAATAACTCCCTCTTTAAGGTCGAGCTCTTATAAGATAAATAAATAATTAATTCGATTAATTAGATTTCGTAACCCTAACTCTTATTTAGAGTTACGAAATAATTAAAATAAAAACGTATCGGAGTATTCGAGTCATCGATAATAATAGATAAGAGATAGAGCGGGGAATAAGCGGCGGTATATAAATAAAACTAGGTATTAATATTATTATTTATAAATAATAATAACGGGGCTAAATTATAGGGTATTATTTATTTATATAATAATACGAAATATCGATCGAAGCCGATACGGAATAATAACCGAGGGGATAATAATAAATAAGGAATAAACTATAATATAGACGGGGGTTAACTTTTTAAAAATCGGACTAGGATAAAAATAGTAGAGGTTCTTTATACTAATACCTCTAAATAATATATAGTAATTCGTAGAGGCTAGCGGCGCTAGGATTCGAGATATAATATTTATTAATAAATTACTAATAACGGGTAAAGTAATAAAAGGGTTTTTATATTATAATATAACCTTCTTAATTAATATAGTATTTTAATAAAAGTAGATTATAACGGCGATTATATTTAGAATTTAAGATACCGTTAATATACTACTCTCGTTAACTATCTTCGGTAATTATAGATTCTCGGATAAACTAGATTTATCTAGGTAGAGGATTATTAATTATTAATTATAATAAACTAGCGTAGAAGACGGAGTAAATTTTTATTAAATATAGAAAATTTAACTAAATTATAAAAGAATTATCGAAAACTTTAGAGACTCGAAAGGGGCCGATATTATAATAATTAAATTTAACTAAAAAATATATAATATTCAGGTTTTTAGTATTTAATTATATTTAGTTATTTATTAAATATATTAAATATAGGCGCCTTCGTTAGTTAATCGAGGATTTAAAAATAGTTTAAACGATAAATATTTTATCGCGGAGATAATTATTTAAAACTTTTATTTATATTACGAATTTATCGGTAGCGATTAAATAAATATATATTTAGGCGGTAAAATCTTAAAGTAAAGACTCGATAGGCTCGAAATTAATATATAAATATTAATTAAAATTAATTAAGAAAGGCGAGGCTAGAGTACTAGAAGAATTAGTATTATTATTAAAAAACTCCGCTCTAGGGAGCTATTTCACCTAATTATTTTATATATAATTAATATATATACGGAGGTAGTATTTTATTATAATATTAAACTAATTAGTTTAATTATCCGTCTAAGGGTAGTACCTAGTAGATATATATTAATTAATTTTAAAACGTTTATATAAGGTCTCTTAAAACTCCAATATAAAACTTCTATATATTTTAATAAAAAACGTTATAAATAATATTAGGTACCGTATCTTAATTGAGTGGTCTCTAAAAACTAGGATATACTAATAAATAATTCCTATAAAGGTATAAAGCGGTAGGGGATTTATATAATCTATTAAAATATCTTTTTAATATTATTATAAAGGCGGTAATAAACGTAACTATCTTTAAATATATTAACGGGAAGGTTTAGTTTTTCGGTATATATAATAATTCCTAACGAATCGTTAGATAATAATATAAATATTAGGCTACTAATAGGCCCGACTAATTAATTCGTAATATTTAATACGATTTAAGTAATTACCTACGATATTATTATAAATTAACTAGATTAGACGAAGGCGTAGTTTATTAGGATTCGGAATATATCTTTTCTTTTAAAAGTAGAGAACTCTATCCTTATCTTCGTATTTAACGAAGGGAATTCCGTTATAATAGCGCGTTTTAAAACGTAGTATTTCTAGGATTTTAAGAGCGAATCGATCGGCTTAATTAGTTATATTCTATAATTAATAAATCGGGGTATTATATAAGTCTTTATTTAAATTAATAAATTAATCTTTATTAAATTTAGGCTCGTAAAATAGAAACCGGGTTTATAATTTTAAATTAATATTTATATCGAGGTTTATAACGATTATATAAATTAATATAAAGTATAACTAGAAAGGCTAGATAAAAATCTCTTAATTTATTATTAATATAATTAAAGTAACTAGGACTAAGGCTAGGGTCGTTATATTTAGTAATATACTATAAATATAATCTTTAAAGACTTTTAGGGTTAGGTTTTTTCTTTTTAATATTATTTAATATTAATACTAGTATCTAGGTTCTAATTTATCCCTCTTTTTAAAGAGGTCTTTTAACTAATATATTAATATATTAAATTTACTACCTTCTTTATTAGGCCGGTAGATAATTTTATAATTAAAACGAGATAAAAACTCACTTTATTTTATTTAACGGCGAGATAATATCTTAAATAAAATAAAATATTTAAGAGCTTTATAATCCGATATTATTTTAATAAAAAAAGCCGATCCCTTTAATTTAAAGCGCTATTCCTCGAATATATAAATAATTATTATAAATTCTTTATTATAAATCTTATAATTATACTCGGTAGGGTTATACTTCTTTAAAAAATAAATAATAAAACGAAGGATATTTTAATTATTATACTAGGATAGAACCCCCTTAAATACGTAATTAAATATATTTATTTCTATTATAATTTTATAGTTAGGGTAAAAATAAATTAGGATAATATCGAAGATAAAAATCTTCTTTAAGGTATTAAAAGTTATTTAATATCGAGTACTCTACTCGAAGACGGTACCTTTTTTAATTAGGGTTATAAATAAAATAACGAGTTTATTAAACCTATAAATAAAACGCCGATAGAAGTTAACGAATCCTAGGAAATTTTAAACGTCCTTAATATTAACTAACTATAATTAATTTAGGATAATATCGATTTTCTTCAAATTTATTTTAATCTCTTTAATAATAATAATTAATCCTAGATATAATTAGAATATCGTCGAGGTATATAATATTAATTTTATCAAGAAATTTATGAAAAATATTATTAATATAGTACTAGAACGAGGTAGAGTTATTATATAATCCAAATAATATAATAAAGTATTCGAATAGGCCGAATCGGGTATAAAATATTATAAATTCTTTATCGCTCTCCCTAATATAGAGGCGATTAAAAATAAATATAATATTTAATTTAGAAAATACCTTAACCCGATTTAATCGATTTAAGATTTCTAAAATTAAAAGTAAAGAATATTTATTCTTTATAATAATAATATTAAACCCTCGGTAATTAATATAGAAATATAAACCTCTATTAGGTTTCTTTATAAATAAAATAAAGAGTACGATATAAAATTAGTTAACTCGAATAAAACCTTTACCAAAGTTTTTATTTAGGTAACGGCGGAGTTCTAGGATTTTATTATAATTTATATTATATAAATTAAACGACGGAGGTTATAGCCCTTCTTTAAACTTAATAATATAATTATATAACTAATATAGGGGTAAAGTATTAACGTCTTTTCTCGAAAAAATATTTAAAAATTTATAATACCGCGTAGATAGAATCGTAATTAAATTAATATTCTTATTATCTCGGTAAATTTAAAACTCTTTTTAAATAATAATAACGGCGAGGTAAAGCTCTTTATTTATTTTAAATATAATTCGGTTCTAAACTTAATTATAAATACTTAATTTAAGATTTTAATTAAGGCGGGGTTTAGATTTATAATATCTAGACTCTTAATAAAATTAAATATTTAAAGTCGAGATTTCTTTTAAAATACCTAAAAATCGATCGATTTCTATAAATAATAGATTAAATATAGTTAGTTTATTAGGTATAACGAGCTAGGTAAATAATCGAGATTTTATCTCGTATATATTAAAAGTAACTAGGTACTAAGTTCGTTATTCTTAATACTAAAATTTAAAACGAAACGAGGCTAGGCTATAATATTTAAATTTAAATATCTTTCCTTATTTAATAATAATAACGATATAATTATATTCGTTATTATAGCTAGTTCTTATAAGAATAAGTAATTAGAACTAGGGCGGGAAAAACTCCTCTTAAATCTAAATTTATTATTAATAAACCTAGAATTAAAGTAACTCTTTTTAAATATTAAATTATTTTATATAAATATTAAATTAGATTAAAGACTAGGTTTATTTCTAATAAACTTAGGATTAAATTAAATTTTCTTAAATCGAGGTTTACTTTTTATAAATTTAGGATTAAATATACTACTAATAAACCTAGAACTAAAATAACTTCTCTCGGGTCGGAATTAATTATTTAATAATAACGTTATTATTTATAAATAATAACGGCTCTTTATATACTAGCGACTCGTTTTAAATTAGGGTTTACTTTATATAAATATTAAATAAAGTTAAAAACTAGAATCCTTAAATCTAGAAACTTTTTTAAAATATTAAAAAGAGTTTATTTTTTATAAAAACTTTTACGGGATTAAGGGTATAATTTTTTAAATAAAAATATAAAGCGAAAATTAAAGAATTATCTAAGAAATCAGTAATAAATTTATAATAATAAAGGTATAATAGACCGATTATAACGGGGTATTAACTAAATTTAATAATAAAAAAAACTATTCGTTTTTAATAATTATAAATATTTAAAATCGCTTTTATAATATAAATAATATATTCTATAACGGTAAATATACTATTAAAGGGTCGGATAATATAAAGATAACGAAAAACACGAAGAGGTAGACGATAAATATATATAAAATTATAATTAATAAAAAAAGCCGGATATATTAATAATAATTAAGGCTTTAATTTAAATTCGGGATTAATAATTCCGTAATTAATAAAAAATAATTATATACTTATTATAAAAAATAGGGTCGGTCTTAAAAAGTTATATAATAAATTATAACGAAAATTTAATTAATAACGAAGGTAAATTAAATAATATAATCGATAAATAAAAAAGTATATATAGGGTTTTAGGTACTTATAATCCTAATATATAATTTTATACCGGGATTATTCTTTTCCCGCGTTTAAAATAACTCCTTTTATAATACTTTTATCGTCGTTAATAATAATTATAATACTAGATCGGAGGTTGACTAGTTTAATAAAATAAACTTTTATATTATATTTAGGTAATTTATACTAAAAGTAAAATCTTTATTTTTTATAAATAATTTTAATAATTAAAGTTCTCGTTAATTTACCTTTAATAATAATTTAGGCCGAATTAAAGTTTATTAACTCTTTAAATAAAATAATAAGAACTAGTTTAATAAAGGGGATAGAAATACTCGTTATATTAAAACGAGTTATAAAAATAGAAATTAATAAAGATATAATAGGCCTCTTTAAAGTTTATCCTAATTTAATAAAAATAGTATTTTAACGAGATAAATAATACTTAATTTACCGGAGTTTTTAATCGATTTCGGAGTATATACGGACGTATTTATCGAAGGTATATAACCATTAACTATTAATTTTCCTCTAGGAGATAAAGGCTTATTAAATAATATAATTAATATTATATTTTATAATATTAATTAAGGATTTATTCTTTATTCGAGAATATTTCTTCTTTTAAGAAATAAGGTTAAAATATTTATTAAAAAGTATAAAGTCTTATTTAAGTTCCTAAATATAGTTCCGAGTATTTTTTTATTTAAACGGGTTATTATATACTTCCCGTAACTTCTTTCGTTAATTAATAAAGTTAATTAAAATATAAAGATCTTTCTTTTAATAATAATTTATTAAGTTAAAGACCTTCTTACCGATAATTAATTTAAACTCTATATAAACGATCTTATTATTATCGGTAGGGTAATAATTATAATTTATATATATCCGCTATATTAACGTTTACTTTTAAATATTTAATTTATTCTAGTCTTTTTTATATTCTAAGATATCTAGAAGTTTTTCGGATCTAGGAGGTATTCGAGATCGCGAGGGGGTAAATTATTAAATATTTAAAAAAAAACAAAATATAAATCTATAATAATAATATTATTAAGAGTATTCTTATCGAATATCTAGAGTAGAGGCTAAGGTATAATTTAGGTTATAATAAATACGGCCTAGATTATTACCTAAATAATAATATAAACTAAAAATTACGTATCTAGTATAGGAGGAGGAGGAGGCGTAAATAAAAATAAAATATCTAATAAGAAATTACTCTCGATTTAAATATATAAATAATCGAAGGTATTAAAGAAACTAATAAAGTTATTCTAAACTTCGGCGAGAAACTATTATATACGGTTTTCGGGATTAAGGGGTTAATTCTTTATAATAATTATTTTAATACTAAAGAATACTAACTAGATAATTAATCTTTTATAATATTAAAAGACGGGATTAATATCTAGAGATTTATTAAACTAACGACTAGGTTTATTAAATTATAGTCTAGTTATAATATAAAAGTAGGCTAAAATAAAAAATAAAGAACGAAAGTTAGAGTAGGGCCAGTTATTATCTAAATAAAAACTAGTATATAAAGTATTTATTTATTTCCTATCCCGACTATATTAGGATAGAAATAGGGAAATTAGTTTAGATTTAAATTAAATCTAAAATAAATTAAACTAGGTTAAAGTAGGTAAAGCTATACTATAATATTTATTAAAGAAATATTCACGGAACTCCTTTATTAATAAAATAGTTTTACTAGAGTAAATATATAAATTAATTAATTAATTAATTAAATCTAGTATATTATATAATTCCTTTTAAATATTATTCTCTACTTCTTTATAATTATATAAATAGATAATACTAGTCGATATATCTCTCCCTCGATTATAGTATTAAACTCGGTTTTCTTTAATAAAATAATCTACTATATCGTCTCGTAATATAATATAAATATATCGTAAAATTTTTGAATACTCATCGATATATTATAAATATATTCGTTAAGAATATAAAACTAAAAATTATATAATACTATTAGAGATTCTTAATAAAAATAAAAATAAAACTTACTACTTTTTTAATAATATAATATTAACTAGTTTTTATTAATCTTTTTATTAATATATTAAAAAGTAATTAAGAAGTTAATATATCTAATTAAATTCTACTTCGATTATAATAAACTCTCTAAGATTTTTCTCTAATATATTATAGTAGAAACTTTAAAGATATTTTTTAAATAGGTTTTTAATATATATTAAAGAGTATAAATTAATAATAATTATAGTAATTATTAGTAAATTTTAAATAAATATATCCTCGATTAATATAAACGCGAGTTAAATAACGAAACTAAAAGAGATATAATTAATTTCAAAAACTCTATTATATATAATAATCTTCGTTAATATATATTTATAAAAGTATAAAGTAGATATTAAATACTATAAATATTTATAAACTAATTAAATTAATTTAAACGAGGTAATATTAAATTTTAATTTTAAAATAATATAAATAAAATAAAAATATAGCGCGTTTTTAAGAATATTTTTAACTTGTAAAAATCTCTAAATTTAGAATATACTATTAATATAACCTCTATATATAGCTTTATTTATAATTATAACTCTATTTTATTTATAATTAAAAACTCTATTTATAATTAAAGTCCTATTATTATTATACTATATAATTATACTTAGTAGTACGTCGTTATATATTTAGTAATATATAGTCTAGGCGTTACCCCTACGAGGATTTCGTATAAATCGATTAAATCCGGGAGTTAAAAGTTACTAGTATTAAAAATAGTTCCGGGGGGTCGCTATCGTCGATAAAGGCGATTATAGAATATTATATATATACGTATATATAGGTTATAAATAGGGGTATACGCGTATTTATAAAGGTAAAAATAGTCATATATATACGTATTTATAATAGTAGTAACGGTTATATATACGCGTATCTATAGAGGTAGTAATAGTTATATAAATAAATAATCCTAAACGACCCTAAACGGCCTTGAGAATATTAAGCCGGTATTAAGTAATTTTAAAAATCCTAAATAATCTTAAATACTTTAAGCGCTCGCTCGCGAGCCTAAATACTCCGAGTAAATTAGAATTCTTAGAGTCGTTTATACTTTTATAGATAAAAATCCTAGTAATAATTTAACGGATTAAAATATATCGAACGAGAAAAATTAAAAATAATAATAATAAATATAATTATAAAATTAATACGAGTAATAGGAGAAAAAATAATATCGATAATAATAGTAATATTAATAATAATATCGATATAAGCCTCGATTATACGGAGCCTCTTTTCTAGAGAGATATTATTTTTATTATTATATTTTATAAAATCTTTAGAGAATCTAGTATTCTTTTTACTAGAATAATAGTTCTTTTTATAAAAAGAGAAGATAATTTACTTTGAAAATATATACTATTTCTAATTTCTTTATATTTTTAATATTATCGCGAATTAATTTTTAAATAAAATAACTTTATCGTTAAATAAAAAAATTTTTTTTTTTTCTCGACTATTTCCTTTTTTTAACTCTTTATAATTATATATTTACCGCGGAGTTATTATAAAATATAAATTATATTTTCCGCGCCCGATTTTCATTAGAGAAGAAAAGTCTATAATTAAAAATTAATTATAATATTTTAAATATCTCTATTTTCTATATACTCGAATATATTATCGATAATTTCTATATATTTATCGGTAAATCCGGAAATGTCGATTTCTATATATTTTATATCGAAAATATATAAAATACTAGAAATACGTATTTATTTATATCTCGTATTTTAAGTATATTATATACCGATTAAATAATAATTAAATAATATTTTTCTTAATTTTAACTTTTAATAATATCTAGACGAAGACCCTTATATAAATATTTAATTAAATTAATTTTTAGTCTAAATTCGGAGCTTTTAATTAGATCTTTACTAGTATTATTTTATAAGATTATAAAACTACTTTTAAAATTAAATTTAACTCTTTTATATAATTTTTGACTTTAATTTTATAATTTTAATCTTAATACTAAGACTTACTATTATAATAAAATACGTAAAATATACTAATTAAATAACGATTAAATAGAATTATTTTTCCGGATTTATTAATATTTCTTACGATTTTATTATATTTAAGTAAATAACTTCGTTATTTTATATAATTTAATTATGAATTCGAGCTAGTAGAACTCTTTATCTAGTATTCTATATAGTATTATTTAATTAATATTATTAATAATAAATCGCCTTTTTTAATAATAACTAAATTTTTAAATAACTCTAATTATTAATTTATAAAATATCCGTAAATAAAGTACCGTCGTCGGTTCGAGACTAGAAATTTAATTACTAATCGAATATAATTTAATTCTATCTCGATTAGGAGGTTAAATTTAAATATTATTACTTTTTTTTAAAAAGTTTTTTCGATAATATTATTTAAAAACTAATTAGATTTATAATATAATAATTAATTTTAATACCTCGATTAAATTATCTCTCGAGTTATTAAAGTATATAGTTAAGAATTAATATATATTTTTTATTTTAATTTAATAGCGAGAGTAAAGAGTTTATAAAGAAATTTAAAAAGAAAAATAATATTATTTAATATATCTCTTTGATTAATTCTTAATTTAGAATTAAAAAGGAGATAAATACGATTTTATATTATTAAAAAATATAAACGGAACTAATTACTCAAGAAAGCTCGAAAGTAATATTTTCGAAATATTAATATAAATATTCTAAAAACGTAATTTATTAATTAATTAATTATTATTATAAATAAAGATATTAAGTTTTTAAATCTTCTTTAATATAGTATTCTTTAATGAAATAATATTATTCGACTAAATTATAAATTATTTATAGGATATATATATAGAGACTCGAGATTATCCGAGTTTAGATTATTTTAATATAATTAATAAAAGAGTCGATACCGCGCTTAATTATAATTAATTCCTATATTAATAAAGTAGTAAACTAGTATTTTATCGAAAAAGATAGAAAAGACGCGTCGATCTAGTAAATCTATATAAGATCGATTTAATATTTACTTTTACTTAAAATTATAGAATACGTAATTAATACTTCGAAAAAATTTCGAATAATTTCGAATAAATCGAATTAACTAGTTTAAATAATATTAGTATATAGTTATTTATATAATAAATTATATAATTTATAATATCGGGCTAACTTAAGAGAGTATTAAATATATATAGAATTTATATAAATTAATATTATTTAAAATTTAAAATTTAAATTAAACTAGTATAATTTTAATACTTTATATAATTTTAATAAATTACTCGATATTAGTAAAAAATTACGAGTTTAAGATCTTGAATCCGGAGTTACTATTTTTAGATTTTATATTAAAAAAATAGAATTTTTTTTATATTTTTATAATCTCTTTTTATCTAAAGTTATTAAACTACGTATTTAATACCTCGACTCTTCTCGTATAAACTCTCGCTTTATTAATATAATAAAATAAAAATTATATTTATTTATCGAAGTTTATATAATTTACTCTAAAGAGATTAAATTCGCTCGTTACTCGAGGATATTAAATTAAATATAAATACTCGAATAAATAGGACTATAGATAGAAAGCGACGAATCTCGGGATATCGATTAAGGAATATTTAGAACCTCGTAATAATTTTATCGATCGCTATTAAAATTAAGGTAGTTAATTTATTAGCGGCGACGTATAAATTAAATTTATTAAAATATATTAATAACGATTCCTTCTTATCTATAAATCGTCGAGGAATATATTTTATAAAATCGTGAATTAATTTAATGAGATTAGATTTAACTCGGTTATTCGATCGTTTATTTATATTATAGAATAGAGTAGAGATTACCTTTTTTTCTCTTTTTTTCCCTAGAGGAAAGAGTAGAGAAGAGAAGAGATTCTTTATTATTTCTTTCCTCTCTACTCTTTTTATAGAGCTACTTTTATATATAAATTATATATATATTTATATAACTTATATATACCCCTATATATAATTATATATATATATATATATATTTTATTATTATTTTTATATAACCTATATATACCCCTATATATAGTTATATATATGTATATATATATTTTATTATTACTCCTATATAGCCTATATATACCTTTATATATAGTTATATATACGCTTATATATACCTTATTGTTATTTTTATATAACTTATAAAAGGGGTTATTTTTAAACTATTTAAATTACTCGACCGTCTATTTATAGGGCTGAAGTCCGTAGTGCCCCGAAATATCCCTTAAAGCCCGTTATTTAGGTGATAAAAGCGGACTCGGAAGATTCCGGCTCTTTACCTAGAAGCGGTTATTCTTAGGTATTTTCTTAAGAAACTTTAGGTCTTAACCCTATAAGTAGACGGTCGAGTAATTTAAACGGTTTAAGGGTGACCTCTTTTATAGGCTATATAGGAGTAGTAATAGGGTATATATAAACGTATATATGACCATATATAAGGGTATATATGGGCCATATAGGAGCAGTAATAGGGTATATATACGCGTATATATAGCTATATATAGGGGTATATATAGGTTATATAGGAGTAGTAATGGGGTATATATACGCGTATATATACCCATATATAGGAGCAGCCCTATAGGGAGAGTAAGGAAGAAAAGAATAATAAATAATCTTTTCTTTTCTTTAATAATCTTTACTCCTTCCCTTCCGCTCCCTTCCTTATTAGAAAGGAAGGGAGCGGGGGTTATTCCTTTCCCTTCCCTTCTTTATTCTATAGTATATATTTATTAATACGCTTTCTCCCTAACTAGGGTCCTTTATTACGTAGAGACCGAATACTAGTAAGAGAATAGGAGCGAGCGTATTAAATAATAATAGGTAGAAAACGAACTAGTAGACGACGTTTTTATTTACGATAAATAATAGACTCTTCCGCTCGACCTATAATCGTATATATTAAAGTATAAGTATAGGTAGCCCTATCCACGCTATTATAAAAGTTATAAATAGTTTTAGTCTATTTAAGTCGAGTATTATAATATTATATATAAAGTTAAGGTTTAATACGCGCCCTACCTAAAGAGATCTAGTCGAACGCGTTAATATTATTATATTATTCTATTTTTATCGACCGAAGCCGGTCTTAAAGCTAAGAGATACGCGGGGTAGAGTATCGGCTTAGATAAAAGAAGATATTAAAGTATTATATTATAGAAGTGGATATTTAGAAGGGACGTCGTTATATATGAATTAAATAAGTAAATCCAAGTAGAAATACTATTAGTTAAAGAGGCTGGGATACTGGCGTAAGTAATATAGAGGATTTACGGTATAATCTAATAAAGGGACGTTTGCGGATATTATTAATAATAACTAGAATTATCTCTGGGATGTATAGTGTATAGTAATTATAACGAGAGTTTTATAGGAGTTAAGACGAGTCTATAAAGGTCGATAAATAAAAGTGAGGAGAAGTATAGGCGTAAATATATAGGTTATAAAAAAGATAAGTAATATTAGACCTAATTATAGTACCTCTACGAGAAAGAATTAATTCTTTATTAATAATATAATTAGTAAAATTTGATAGCTCTATCTTTGTCGGTTAGGATATTATAAATAAGTATACTACGAAGGCTAAAATTCGGTTTAAGATAAATATATATAGACCTTACTCTACTATAACGTGTGATATATATCGAGTATTTTATAAGTTTGTACGTTAATTAATAGAATAGTTTTTCCGTCCTCGGCTGATTATTCCCAGATACTAAGTATATATAAAAGATACGGATAAATCGGAATAATAATATCTACCTCCCGGTTTATTCCGAGGAGCGAGTTTTTCTTAGCTCCGAAATATCCGAATAGGGGAGTTTAAACTAGAGACGGCGAGAGTAAAATTTCATATAATATTATTTTATATATAATAATAGAGTAGTAGCCTATATTACCTAATAAAACGGGTATAGTAATTAGGTATATATAAAGTTTAGTTTAGGTCGTAATAAATAGTTAATATATTTTATTCTTATATCTAAATTTGTGTTATCCGATATAAATATATTAAATCTTAAAGTCCGTGGAAAGGTTAAGGGTGCTGTATATTAAGATTACTTTAAGGGGAGGGTAAAGATATTAATAATTATAGCTCCTAAGAATCGTTAGGTAAATCTTCGAATAATAGTTAAATTAACTTTTATTAGAGTCTATCGGTCGTTATGATTTTTAGACGAGTTCCTCTGCCTCCGCGAATTTAAAATCTCGTTTATATTTTCTCCCTTTTATGGCTAAAGTATCTGCTTCTTGTAAATAACCCGGATTATTATGTTAAAGATAACTAGTTATACGACGATTAAAATTACGGTTAGTGTGGTCCCGACGATCTAAATAGCTCTCGATATAAATGATTTCCTAACTACTAGAGTCGCCGTTATTAGTGTAGTATTCGGAAATATAAAGTTATATTATATTATACTGAATTAAAGACGGCCCCGTGTTATACCTGGAACGTGCGCGAAGGTAGATATTAAGAAGAACTAGACGGTGAGCCTATAATAGAATATCTTATTAGTATTTTGCGATATAGCTAAATAGTTTATTATTTTATTAGAGCGGAAAGTTACTTTTACTCTTATAGTAGAATCCCGATTTATTTACCGATGAGATTAAGTAGTAGGGTCCTACCCTACTTCGTAATATAACTCGGTAAAATATTTTATAGTTAATTTAAGATACCTAAGATATTTGTAGTAATGAATCTAATAGGACTTATAAAGATAAATATAGATAGTAGAAGCGCTTACTAAGGGAGCTTTTAGGTTATAAGACGATAGATTAAGACGCCGTTTATTATAAAGCTGATTATGAAGCCGACGCCTTAAAAAATCGAACCTTTTATTACGATATCTAACGTTCGAGCCGGGTCGATAAAAGAATAAAGTACGCTAGCTAGGGGTCCGATAAATAGAAAAGGATAAGTTAAAAAGGTTTATAGGGGTATTATCTCCTCCGGCGCGAAGCTTTATATGGATTATTTATAGAATAACTATAAGTTAAGAGGCCCTCGTTGTTTCGGAGTAGGTAATAGAAGGAAAAGTTTTATACGAAAAGATATAGGCCATAAGAAACGACGATATTGAGGGTATAATAGAGTTAGAATAATATTAATATAGCCGTCTAAAGCTACGGGCCTATTATATTTAAACCGTACTACTCGATATTAAGTAGAATAGTCCTTAAGGAAATTATTAACGCTGGAGCGTAAAGATTTTTTATAGGTTATAAAAAGAACGCCCTAAACGTCTATTTAAAATATACGAAACGACTCGTAATTAGAACTAGATTAAGGACGAATAATATTAGGTTAAAGATAAAAATCGTATAACTAATTATGTAGAGATCGTAGAAACGAAAGAGTATTATTATAGTATATATTTCTCTTTAGCTAGTCGAAGCCGCGAGTATAAAATAAAAGAAGAAGGAAGAGAGGGGCTTTGGTTACCCTCGTATAATATATTCGTAATACCGCTAGTTACCCTATAGGGTTAAAAGAAAATATTAATATTTATATATTTACCCCTAGTGCGAGTATTAAGAGGGAGTTATTATTCGTTTTTTATATTATTATTATGAATTATATTTATATGAAATGCCTAATTCTTTAGTGGAATTTATTCTTAAAATTTAAACCTAGGTATCGAGTAGTATTTCCTACTTCTCTATTTTCTTCCTTTATCGTATTATTTATAGGTTAGTATATATCGCAGGATACCTCCGATCTAACTTAATATATAATGAATAGTAGCGAAGATTTATTATTACTAGCTTTATTATAACCTTCCCTCCTATCTATATATACGATTATACGAAGGAATGATAATATCTTATATTAATAAGTTCTGCTTTTGTACTAAGGGCTAGTAATAACGACTAATACTACCGGAGTTAGATATTTGAGTATGATATAGTAACTGGAACTATTATTAGAGAATTTTAGTAATTTTAAGGGATCTGTATTAAGGGCTAGTAATAACGATTAATATTACCGGGATTCGTATATATCGAGCCGTTACGCGTAGAGATAAGAAATAGGATATATAAGTATAATATAGTAACTCGATTTATTATCCGAGAATCTACCGTTATATATAGAGATAAAAAATAGGATATTTACCTTCCGCCGATCCTTCCGCCGCTGGTATATTATTATATTTTCGCTTCCGTATCTACTCCGTTCGGTCGATATTAATTAAATTCCGTATTTCCCGCGTTAGTTAATCTTATATATATATGTTACGTATCGGGTTTATAATCCTTAGGTTTCGTCACCCTCCTTTACTTTTAAACGAATATATCGGTTATAATTCTTACGATCATTAACTAGGAATATAATAATTATTAATAACTATAAACTAGTTATAATTAATTAAGGCGACCTTCGTTAAATTTAATATTATTAACGATTATCCCGTTATTATTACTATAACTATTTATAACTCCGACGTATATTTCGTTATTTATAGAGTTATAAAATTTATAATACTCGATATTATTACCGTATCGACTATAAAGTCTTGAATTAATCGCGTCTTCTTTAATATTATTAAATTATATTATCTAGAGTATATATAATAATCTGAAAAAAATTAAAAAATTAGTAAAGATATTTGTTATTCGATAAGAGAATTATTTTTTAAATTTTTTTAAGAATTAAAAATAATTAATTAATTATATATAAAACAAAATAATATTATTTTTTAATTATAATATTAATAGTTTATTAATAAACTTTACGATAATATTAATAAATTTAATATAAATATTATATATATATAATTTATAATTATAGCTCGAATTTTAATTAATAATATTTAATTATAATATAATATAGTAACTATTTTCAGCGTTAAGAGATTCTTTTTAAATTTAAATATAATAATATTGAAGAAAAGTTTTTAAATTTATAAAGAAAATAAAGGAAAAAATAATAAATAAATAATATAAAAAAAAGATATATTTCTTAATAAATATTAA
>JAABUS010000614.1_pt1 | contig 88145 bp, 71 predicted proteins | sample 5560161 | NCBI WGS metagenome assembly JAABUS01 (sample SAMN10711885, study PRJNA513376) | rock metagenome | isolation source: Antarctica rocks | place: Antarctica: Victoria Land, Trio Nunatak nord | collected 2016-01-04
GTAAGAATGAGAAAGACAGTTCGTCCCGAAAACATTTCGGACTCTGCGACTTTTTTTTTTGGCCTGGGGGGAGAGATGGAAGATGGAAGATTTGGGTTTTTTCAGAGGGGGGGGGGTGTTTTATGTAGGTGATTGGGTGGTTAGGTGGTTAGGTGGTTGGGTGGTTAGGTGGAGGGAGGGAGGTGGAGGATGAGAGGATGGGATGGGGGAATGAGGATGGGAGATTGGGATGGGAGAATGGGAGAGGGAATGAGGGGGTTAGGAGGGGAATGGAAGACGGAAGGAGGGAGGCATGAGAAGAGGGAGGAGACAGAGCGCGGTTTTCGTGTAAAAGTCTTCATATAAAATCCCGTCTATCGCACTACCCAACATATACAAACATGAAGAATCCTAATTCCTCCAAAAACCTCTGCCCAGAAATTCAATCCAACACAAATCCCACAACCCCTCTGTAATAACAACAGCATCTCCGTTTACATCAGACCCTCTTCAACACACACCTAAGCCTTGCCGGCGTACAACTGCCCGGCCGACGACAGCGACTGCCCTGCCGTAAGCGTCGTATCGACATACTGGTACGCATACCTCTCGACGCCGTTCGCCGCATCATCCAACCACGGCAGCGCCTGCGCAAGGAACGCCTGGGCCTGGGCCGGGTCGTTATGCGCAAACTCGGTGAGCCAGATGGGCTTGCCGCCAGCGACCTTCTTGGCGTCGGAAATGTGCTGCTGGAACTGGCTGAAGTCGGTGCCGTACCAGTGGATACAGATGAAGTCGACGTCGGCGCCAAAAGCGTCGAGGAAGGTCTTGAGGAGGGGCAGGCCGGCGGTGTCGGAGCCTTCTTGGCTGGTGACGGCGGGGGAGCCGAGTTTGGCTTTGCCGACGAGGGGCTTCATGTGGGCGTTCCAGCCGTCGATGACCTCCTGGGAGGACATGCCGCAGCCACCAGCGCTAGCGGGTTGTTCGGGCTCGTTGAAGGCGAGAAGGTGGGTGCTGCCGGCTGAGATGGCGGACTGGGCGTTGGACTGCCAGTTCGAGTAAGACGAGTCCTGGCTGTCGTGGAGCATGGGCACGAACTGGACGCCCGAGACGAGGGAGCCGGCGGTTTGGCCCCAGTTGTAGCCCCAGCCGACGCTTGAGGAGCTGAAGAGGTCGGTGAGGCCGGCATTTTGGTACGCAAGACCACGGGCCTTGACGTCGCCGGTGGATGGCGCGGAGCTTGGGGAGGCTGAAGGGGAGCTGCTGCTTGACGAGGGAGCGACGGACGAGGGAGCAACGGACGATGAAGCGGCGGACGATGGAGCGACAGCGGATGGAGCGGATGGCTGGTAAAAGGCTGCTGCCGTGCTGCTGCTGCTGGACGCACTCACGGGGGCCGCACTGCTTGCTGCCACCGGGGCGACGGATGAGCTTGCTGCTGGTGCAGAGTATGCGCTCAGCGAAGTGGTTGACGTCGGAACAGGCGCAGCGGAACTGACTGTCGCAGCGGAACTGACTGTCGCAGCGGAACTGACTGGCGCAGCGGAACTGACTGGCGCAACAGTGTTGACTGGCGCAGCGGAGGACTCTTGGGTCGAAGAAGAAGCCACCGGGCGACCAGAGTATACGGGCAAACCAGTGTTGCCAGTCCCTGCTGGTGCGGTCCCGGTGCCAATCGGGCCAACCGAAGATGTACCGTTGCCGTAGGGAGCACTGTTGGCGGAGGAGACGGGAGCGTTGGTCGCTGGCAGGGAAGTCGCAGCGTTTGATGAGCCGGCGGCGGATGAGCCAGCACCTCCCGCACCTCCCGCACCAACGGTGACGGTGACAGTATTGGCTGATGTCACAGTAACCGTGGCTGGTCCGCAAGTACCGCTGCCTGACCCTCCGGTGACTGGAGAGTTTCCACTGACGGGAGCATTTGCATTGACGGAAGAAGCTCCGTTGCTGCCATACGAAGACCCAGCACCCGCACCACCCGCACCGCTCGAGATTGCTCCATTGCTGGTAACAGGCAGAGGCGACACCGTCACGGTCGAGAACAAGGCAGGGGTGGTGCCAGTGCCAGTCGGGCCGTTCGAAGTTGCGTTACCGTAGCCATATGGTGCTGAAGATGCACCGCTGGGTACGACTGGAGCACCTGTGGGGTGGAGACCCGACTGGTGGTGATGCTTTTCATGTCGGTTGTGTAGTCTTGGGACCGCCAACGCACCGGGGAGGATGAGGGACAAAAGTGCAATGTTCAGACGAGTCATCTTGATTGCTTGTTTGTTTTTTTGCTTGTTTGTTTGTTTATTTGGTTGTTTTGTTTTATACAGGTATATGTTCGAGTTGCTGCGTATGTTTCCTTGTTGCCAAGATGCTGGAGATTGCAAATCAAGCCTACCAGGGCTGTTTAACGAGAGTATAGAGTAGTAGACACGATCACAGAATGAATGTAATGAGCGAATGCTCTGTCAATGGTTTGACGAGGGGTGGAAGGACAACTTTGGACAATGAAGGTGCACGAAGAAAAGAGAGGGAAGATGACAAAGGGGGGGGAGACGGAGGGTATATGACACCAGAGACTGACTAGCCTCCATGGCTGTTTGTGAGGGGGGGGCCACTAGAGTACTGGGCGACTCTTTAGGGAGACAAAGAAGATGATGATGAGCGTACACTCGTCCCTGCTCCCTTCTCCCTGCTTTTCCAGGCGCCGCGTAATCTCCCGTCACGTACCTATTTCGTATGCTTCACTTGCTCAGCTTGATTCGGGACACCAACCGATGCAGAGTGGAGCCGGAAAGAGATTAGTCGTCGGCCAGCGAGGGCGCATTGTTCATCTGGCTTCCATGATTGGTTGTTTGACCCCCGGGCATCGGCATCGGACAAGGATCTCGCTTAGTGCTTGTTCCCCAAAATTACTCAGGGTCACCGCTAACGCAACTTCACGGAAGGTTTCCCCTGTCTGACGGATGACTAACAGCAGTGGTACCTGACGATCCATCCAATTGGGTCCAGTCACAGGGTGTTGGCCCCCCCCTGTTGGATCCAAGCCACCGTTTCATCCACGACCAATGCGGCTGGCTCCAAGTTTCCGACGTGATTACCTTGCCGATGAAACTCACTCCTTCGAGGTGCCGCTGTGCTGCGTTCTCATCAGTACGAGTCTACGACCATCTTCAGTCATCTTCAGTCATCTGCTCTGGTGAACCGACATACCGTACCCTACCTTCCTGTTCGTGGTTTACGATTCCCACAAGGGTACTTGCGTCCTCTAGCTTCATGGGCTCTGCGGCTCCTGCATTGCGCAAACGAGATGATATATGTATCAAAGTCCCGAATCTCACACAATGGATGAAGGTGCGTGCTTTGTAAATGCTTGAAAAGTTTCACACCCTCCCGTCAACCAACCTCCTTCCGTCTCCCAGGCGTCCGCGGCGGGCCGATGTGCAACGCTTACGCAAGTCCGGCACAACAATAAGGTAGATAGAATACTGACCTCGCATTCTTCTGGTTTGGAAATAGCTTCTGACCTCAAGATCCTCCCAAAGCACCAATGTTCATGAGCTCTGTCTACACTCTACTGTACTGTTGCCCACGGCAGTTCTGGCTCCCTGCTAGCTAGAACCTTCAAGGAGCGGTCCTGCAATGCTGGTGCAATGCTAGGGCCTTAGACGCAAGTCGACATCCTGCTCCTGTTTCGTCACGTCATCGGCCTGGCTCCCAGTTCTGATAGTGATGATCGATAGTACGGAAGCAGTGTTGAAGATGAATTGACCTGACTCTCTTTGTGAGCATCAAACCTCTAGTCCTGCTTCCCTCGAAACAGTCCTCGGCCTACCAACAAAATCCCCAGCGACCTCCAATCCTTGATGAAACCATGTTACTCGGTCGTTGTTGCTGTTGCCAAGAGTCTCGTAGATGGTTTCAAACATCGTTTGCACGCACCTTTTTGTCCTTCTATCTTCGTGAGATGCTTTGGTGTTTTGAGCAAGAACTAGCTCCGTCGGACAATCGATATACATACGGAATCCTGAGTGATTGCCTCGTCTTACTGATTTCCTATAATCAACCTCGGTTTGGAAGATGAGAGAAGCTTCTGATGGAAACAGCCAGATATCAGACGATTGATATCAACCATCGAATTCTGCTTGTTGATGAATACGCTTGAATCCGACTTGTGAGATTGATCAGTCGCTTGGCTCTGTCCTATTTGCCTTCTTTCTTCCTCCTCTCCATCGCCTTGAGAACATCTGCCGCGCTATTCACGTCGCCCTTCCTTTTCTTCAGTCCTCTCTTCCTCTTGCCCTTACCTTCGCCCTTCCCCTCCTCGTCTCCGTCGTCCCGACCCCACACAGACAACTTGACTTTTCTCTCCTCTCCATCTTCTTCATCCTCGAAGCGACTGCTACCAAAACCAAGGTCCATGTCATCCGCATCGCGGTCGTGAGACTCAAGCATCTTCTTCCGCCGCGCAAGCTTGGCAGCTTCTTCCTCGCTCAAGTCCTGGTTTGAGGAAAGAGGATTGATCGACGAGGCTTTTTTGAGAGCAGCGAGGATCGTAGGATCAGTAAGAGGATTCGGAGGAGCTCCCGAAACCTCCGTCTCAGTAGCCCCGATCGTACCACCAAAGTAGTTCCGTGGGGCAGCTTCAGTCTTTTTGGGCAGCGCTGGAGGCGGCATTTTAGATCGATCCTCGTCAGCTTGGTATTCATCCTTTTCTGGCTTATTGGCTGGCAAACTCGACACACTGTCCGTCCGCTCTTCGAGCGTCTCGCTGTCCTCATCTGAGTCTCCCCCTTCGTCTTCAGCGCCACCTAGCGGATCGTAGTCTGCTCCCACATCCGCAAAGATGTCGTCGTCCTCCTTCTCTTCTGGTGCCGTTGGCGCCACAATTTTAGGCACCTCCATCCCCAGAGGCTTCGCATCCTTGTCGGGCATCAACAGATGGTGATCTCTAACCACTTCTTCGACTTTCACTCTTTTTACTTTCCTCTTCACCCTTCCCTCCTCATCCACTGTGATCAAGATTTCTCTGCCTCGGTCGTCCTTTTCGATCCTAGATTTCTCCTTCTTCTCACCAACCTTGACAAATCTAGGTCCTAAAGCTGGCTGCTTCTCCTTCTCAGCAGCTGCTAATCTGGATGCCTTCAACTCTTTCAGGATCTCATTTCTATTTCTTTTCTTGCCTGGAGGTGGAGCCATTTCCCCTTTCTTTTCCGCTTTGACCTTGACCACTAGTGCGGTCTCCTCGACTTCGACCTTTTCAAGTTCGTCATCAACGTCGACGCCGTCTATTTTGAGATATGCCAGTGGACTGTTGGGCGAGTCATCGGATTGTGTAGACTTTTCACTCTCGGCTAAGACGTCCTCCCCCCTCCTGACCCTCTCCAAAAGCTTCCAGTCCAGTCCCTTCACTAAATGCGCATCTTTCACATCTCCACCCACTATCTCGTCTCTCAACTTCTCGAAAGTAGCCATATCCATTTGACCAAGCTTAACCATTTCCTCCAATGCCTTTACCCTCGTAGCCTTATCATCTTCTTCGACTGACGTTCGTAGCCGGGTCCGATCCTGATAACCCGCACGAAGCTTCGTGCCCTTGGGAGCGGCGGAGGAGCGGAATCTCTTAGCAGCCGATGGGTTGAGATAGGCATTTCGTTCTGCCAATTGACGGGCAAAATCAGCGCCGCCAGATGTTGCTACGGATCGTCTAGCCAAGTATCAGTGACACTAAAGTAAGTCCAGCTGTAGAATACATACGGCGTCATTGGAATGTTTGATCGCATGCGAGAACCTAGGGCCGAAGGTGTTGTATCACCTCTTTGAGTTGCACCATCTGTGCTGGCATTGCTCTTACTCACCGTAGGGGTGTCAAGCACCAGTCGACGAAATTGCGTATTATTCATGGTGGGGGTTTCTTTGGTGGGGCGGCTTTGTAGTTCTTGTAGGTCTCAAGGCGTTGAATCCTTCGCTACGTAGAGATGTGAATAGGGATCCATGAGCTGCTAGAAAGGGGGTTGAAGGTCTGTGGTTATTGTAGGGTCTATCTGGGTAACGAGCTCTGATTGATATGATGCAGAACAGGGAAGCGTCGGAAAATGCCGAACAACGGATAATCCTCCGGCCCGGCGACTCATGGATTTCCAGCTTGAGGTACTCTACCAAGTCGCGAGCACTACCAGTGCTTATTGGGAAATACAAGTATCCACCTGCTCTGCTTCCACTTCTGTATAAAAAAGAGCGAGATATTTCAACTCATCTTCTACGGAGCACTGAACGTTACGGAAGCGCATCAGCGACAATGGGCGAGCCAAGCAATGGCGTTCCTGCAACCCTGGTAAGTCGAAATCTCCAAACAACGATAACTCCATTCTCATAAGTTTATAGCTACCCCATATACATCTGGTCTCCACGCATAGGTTTCCTCTTCAGGCCCATGTAGACCTCAGTGTCGTCGTCGAGTATCTAATTCAAGCTCCCACTATTGTCAGCCAGAAGGCTGCTATGAATTGGATGTTCTTGGATGCCCCCGAGGATGGAACCGTGATGCTAGTCTGGCAGCCTCTCAATCAATTGGGGACTCAGTCTGCAACTGATGGATATATTTGGGCTGATGCCGAGCAAGCATTCAGCTCCGAGGTCCGGGGATACGTAAGGCTCCGGTAACCCCTCTACAATGACTGCGTATGCTGACTTTAAGCTTGCAGACGGTAGAAATGTACGTGCACCGAAGTGGGTTTCGTCCACCTAATGAACAAGTGGCCACACACTCGCGACGCCGTTATCGCCTGACTCCAGCTCGTATCCCAAATCCCAATTTGCCTCCGTGTGATCCATCTTTGTGGATTGTCCATTACTCCCGAGCAGAACCAAATAACCATTGCCCCGCAAATCGTATCCCACTGAATGCCCAAGTCCAGTCAGCTGTAACGGAGAGAAGATTCCTGCAGCAGCACGGCCAACTGGTGCGTAAAGAATTCATGTTGCACGATCGTAACAATTGGCCCAGTATCCAGCTTCCTAGTAGTGGCTTTCAAGCAGGTGGATATCCAGGAAATGTCATTTCACACATGAACAGGAGTCAGCAGCAACCCTACATGCACCAACAACAAGGAGCAGGTGGTCATGCTGGTGTAGGCCCTTCTCCCTCAAAGCGTCCACGACATGCTGCTGCCGTTGGGCCGAATACTTCCATTGCGGCTGCGACCATGGCACAAGCACAAGACGCCGCTATCAACGAGGAAGAAGATACTTCGAGGGGAGATCTTATGGATTTTCTTACTCCCAAGGACATCAGCACGATGCGTTACACGCAGCACCATGAATGGCTTGAGGAGGTCTTCTCCTCCCCATTCACAACCGGCCAGATTATACCGGTACAATTAGGGCTCGGTCGCAAGGGGGAGCTTGAAGCGCTCACGAAAGACTTCTTTGACATGCCGACCTTTGACCTGCCGACCAGTGGGACCCCGCCCCCAAAAGTTGGCTCTGTACCAATACCTCCGCGAGTTGGTAGAATGGAAGCTGGGAAAGCTGAGGATTTCACTAAGAGAGCGACGGAGAAAATTGCTGAACTCAACGCTGAAATGGAAAAATTAAAGAGGCAACATGCTAGGCGCATGGCTAAGGTCAAGAAAGGCGCTGCCATCAGAGAAGCCGAACAAAATCTGAGATTCGCAGCCTTGACACTAGACAACGAGGACGGCTGGAAAGTCGAGGACACAACGCGCAGTCCTACTAACAGTTCGGCTGCAAAGACTGTTGCAGGGCACCAAGACAAAGTTGAAGATGTTGTCAAAAGGGTGGAAAGAAAAACCGGGAAGAGCGTTGTCCTCGTTAGAGAATTGGAGTGCATCCAGAAAGGAGGGTTGGAGGAGAAAAGTCTTGTCATGGAGAGTACAACACAGGACTACAATATGGACGGCCATTCGGAAACCCTTAGCCGCCAACCATCTCAATCGACTTCATACCAGTTACCAAACGATCCACCCTCGATAGGTCACGTCAGCTCATTGGGCCACACTCCACAGTTTTCTTACGATGGTGCAGCGGATACGGATGAGGCTTCAAAAGAGACTCAAGGCTTGATGGATGGAGATGCTACAATGGTGGAGATCCCTAACGAGTCCGAGATCAAAGACACGGAGGCTGGCGACTGGATAATGGTCAACAAGGAAGGTGAATCCACACCTCAAAACGATGAAGTAGCCGGTTTAGAAAATCTCGTGAACGACTCAGCCATGGAAGGAAATGATTTGGACGCTGACGACACGCTGAATACTGCTGGTGATGCTCTCCAGGGGTTTACGCCCGACGTACAGGATACAACTACGGGTTTTGTTGCGAGCGAGTTTAGTGAAGCAGTCGACTTTGGCAACCTTGATACCGCAGGAGAGGCACTATCCGGATATGGGGAGGGAAACGATTGCATGGGGCTGGATGAGCCTGGAAACCTGGACTTGGCAGACTCGGCGTTTGGAGATGCATTTGGAGACGCTGGGGCTACTACGGGCACCGGAGACGATAACGAACTTCCTACGCCATGAAAACCTTGTGTTGGACTACGGGCGAGCTGGGAATTCATGTTAATTTCATTTCATCTAATCGGGAGACTCAGAAGGGATTGATAATGTTATGTCGTGCGATTTATCGCACTAACATGTGCGCTGCGCGTTTGAACGGGTCGAAGGTATTTGTGGAGGAAGTGCGAAAGGCATTTCTACCATGCCCACGCCATAGCCTCATCCTTTTTTACGTCAAGGTTGGCATGGCTGCCATACCGTACTTCTAATCTGTTTGCTTACTGTATGCTGCGTGGCATTTGGCTACCACCACGTTTCCGCAAATACTGGAAGGATTTGAAGGCAAGAAAGCGTGGAGCAGTGCCGCATATGGAGTCCAGTTGAGGGTTTGGTACTTTTGGTTGTGAGATGTCGTATGTTGGTCTCATCTCGGTTGTGTCTGGTCGGTGTTTTACCGTCAGGCCGTGACTTACAGCTTACTTACGAAGTATCCACGTAGTGTCATGTTAGAGTATCCTATCTATTTTAAACCGAGCTTCTTGGTGATCGAGGCTCAGGCGCACCCGACATTTAATTGGACTTTTGAGTAAGAAAGCTTTGTCGCAATTATTGTTGTCGCCTTTGTGCTCTCTCACAGTCGACTTTCATCACCACGAAAAGTGTCTAACTGACTGAATGTAGATAGATGTGCAGAAGAGTCAATAGTCAATTTTTTAATGTTTCAACGGAACGATGGTAACTTTGAGAGTCGCATTAACTTTTCATGAGGGATATCGCTAAAAATCCCCGTTTATTTTGTTTGAAGTTTTTGGGTGCTTTGCCACCAGCCGTGACTTGCAGCTTATACTACGGCGTGGAGCCATATTATGTTGGAAATAGGGGAGATGGTAATCTCCGCCTTCATAGGGCTGGTAGGGCTGGGGCCCGCTAGTAGAGTTTTCACCTTCCAACTAGGGTGCGAACGTGTTTAAAACATGTTTTTTGACTACCTTCTTTAGGCTAGCTCAAAGCGTGTTTTATACATGTTTTTTGAAGGAGGTTTTAAACACAGGGGTGGTATATATTTATAGTAGCAAATTAATAGGGGGTTAATTGGCCAATTTGGCCTGCAGGTTGACCCCTTCATCATGTAAAGGAAGCTCCAAAAGCACCTGGCCGTCGATGACGCTATCCAAATACTCGTTGAGGATATTCTCGCTCGAAGGATTTAGTCTGGTCATAGCAATTTCCTCCTGCAACAGTCTATCCTTCATTTCACATAGCTCCTCCTCATCGACTTCAATGCCCTGTGTATAGCGGAGTCTCTTCTTCAGCTCACGGGGTCGATTAAGCGTACGCTCGTTGATGTAGATATACATGATCTTATGACAGTGACGGCACTGAACAGTAGCAAGCCTTCCAGGTATGGTTATCTGCTGGAAGTTATCGACGACGAGCTGGTTCAAAGGCCTACCGCCACGTTGCGGAGGCATTGCTGGAGGTAGAGAGGTAGGGGTCTGCAAGCAGGTTAGCTAGTAGAACGGACGACAGCGAGGTGGCGACAGCAGGGTAATCCTCCAATCAATGACCCTTGTATGCTTAGATAATAAAAAGCCAAAAAAGCGAAGCAAAAAAGCCGCTAAGAGGTATTATACACGTTTTTTTGTAGAAAAAACGGTTTTATTCGTTCCCTACTTCCAACCTCCTAGATAGCCTCCTAACAACAACAACCAAAATACGGTCGGAAGATATCGCTCGAGTTCGAACTTCCCCTGCCGAGTTTCTCGCGACGATTACCTCTCTCTTGTTCAGTAATATCAAATATTAATATGAAAAGTTTAAGGGGAACTCAGACGGAACAGCAAACTCAAAGAAACAGACCTGGTTGATGTAACAACGAGAAGTAGAAGACTGCAGCGTCTAGCCTCTGGCCAATAACAGTTATAGTTTACCTGACCTGATGTTCGCGTTGGGCGCTGGGTGGTTCTCTAGGCTGCTGTGGGTGGCTGATGGGCTCGGAGCGGGATGCCTTAGGTGCTTTAGGGGGGGAAAGTTTCATTCGGTTTCATCCCTAATCCGTCCTCGACTCCTCGTATGATTCCCTGTTGGCGATCATCCCGTTCAGCCTGGCTGCTTGAGGAGGTTCGCGGCGGCGGTGCTGTCAACCTCAATCTCTAACTAAATATGGCACCATAATTTAATCTGCTCTGTAGACTTTTGTATATACTTTCCGTCGCTCGCTTTGCACCCCCCACTGTCATTATTGTTATACTTTTCCTTGCTCTACATACACTCACTCGTTCTATATCACGATCGTTTCTCAGCGTGTTCTTTGGCATTATTGAGACCTGTGCTATGCTTCGAATCTCGTTTGGCTTTTAGTACACCACCTATCACGAGGTAACCCAGCTTCTCACCAGTCACTACCATCATGACTTTCGTTAAAGCATTGCGTTTTCCCCTCTTTTGGACTTGCGTATCTGTTCTGGTCTGCGTAGTAAATGGAGTACCGGTGCTGGATAACCAAAATACCCCAGTCGACTTACACGAAAGAGCTGATTCCTCATTTCCCATAACGGGGATGGAAACAGGCATTGGGGCAAACGGAGCGGTGCCAAATCGTATCGAAATCCGAGACCTACAGAAAGATGACGTGCCATGGAACCTTTACCTCATGGCACTGAACCGATTGCAGAGCATGGATCAGTCGAACATGATGAGTTACTACCAGATTTCGGGCATCCATGGCCGCCCATATACGCAGTGGGATAATGTACCGTTTGCCGCTGGGGTTAGTGGTGGCTACTGTACACATTCTTCGCCACTTTTTCCAGTCTGGCATCGCCCTTACCTAGCCCTCTATGAACAGCAGCTGGCTTCTCTAGCTCTGGAGGTTGCCGATACCTTCTCCGGGAGTGAAAAAGATCAATATCTGGTGGCGGCGGCCACATTCAGAATACCATACTGGGATTGGGCAGCCCCAGTGGCGGCAGGTCAACATGTGCTTCCTTCTAGTATCAGTGGTTCTCCATGGATCATGATCACCCTACAGAATGGTACCACGGTCATACCGAATCCTCTGTACCAATACCAGTTTCATCCGCTGAGCGTAAGTGATATGGTCAACGAACCTGTAAGTATATGCTGCTGTACCTTTCTCTCAGAGTCACCATTAACAGTTGTCAGTTCGCCGAATATCCCACCACTCTGAGATACCCGACCTCTGGTCAAAGCGACGCCAAGAGCCAAGACCCATTGGTGGTTGACCAAATCGACCAATCTCAAGCAACCTACAGCAAACGATTCATGAACCTGTTGGAAGCGTATCCACAATATAGCCAGTTTAGCAATGAAGCGTGGTATCCCAATTCTCCCGGCACGTATGATAGCTTGGAAAGTTTACACGACCAACTGCACGGGCTTATCGGAAATGGAGGTCATATGTCTTACCTTGATTATTCGGCATTTGATCCAGTCTTCTGGCTGCATCACACAAATATTGACCGTCTGTTTTCCATTTGGCAGGCAATTTACCCCGACAGTTACATGGAACCTGCTGTGGCGACGACTGGGACCGCTACTATCAAAGCTGGAGATAAACTGGACCAAGACAGCCCTCTGACTCCTTTCCACAAAGATACGAGCAACAACTTCCATACGCCAAGTTCGGTAAGGGACACGGAAACGTTCGGCTACAGCTACCCAGAGATCAACGGGAATGACATATCCGGGGTCAAGAGAGCAGTCAATGCTCTTTACGGCAGCAGCTCTGGGCAGTCGATTGCCCGCCGTGGGGAAGTGGAAGAAAGGAGCAACGACTCTCAGCCTACAGCTACGATCCAGCTATCCACGGGAGTTCCATCCGCCAGCGTTCAACCATCAGGTGCCGCTCAGCCATCAGGTATAGCTGCCCAAATAGCTGGCGGTTTGAGTGAGATGCCCGGCCCGTCCAATAGTAGTTTGGATGTCCTTCAGCAAGGAACTTATCAAGAATGGATTGCCAACATCAGAGTCCTAAAGACGGCCGTCGAATCAACCTTTTTTATCCACATTTTCCTCGGTGACTTCACCAATGATCCCAAATGCTGGTCTATCGATCCAAACCTAGTTGGCACGCACACGGTTGCGAATCCCCTGGTAGCCAACCCTAGCCAAATCCACAATACGTTGGTGACGGGGACGATCCCACTGTCGGCTAAACTACAACTGGATGCGGATAAGGGAAAGTTCGACATGAGGAATCCAACACAAGTATCGACCTACCTGAAGGACAACCTCCACTGGAGAATTACCAAGATGGATGATTCGCCTGTACTGCTGTCCGAAGTAGCTCAGCTGAAAATCTCAGTCGTCAGCTCAGTGGTCATGCAAGCACAGAATGTATCGGATTTCCCAGTATGGGGTGAGTTTACTGTACATGGAGATATCACAGACGATAAGACTGGTGGTCTAAATGTTGGGGAACCTTCATAGAAGAATAGCTGGTTCATTCCGGCATTGGGCAAGGCATTTTGGACTTTCTGCATAGCCTGCATAGGAACGGTGTAAGTCTTTCAGATAGATATAGACCGATCAGGTATCTAGACAGAATTGATACAATAAAAGAACATCTGCAAGCAAACCCTATGTCTGCTATTCATCAGTGCCACGACAAAAAATGGCACGTTGACATATCCAATTGAAGGAGGATAATATCCTTCAGCCAAGGAGATCGCGCAAACCCCGTCAATTGGTCCACCGTCCGGTCCGTACCAATCCCCTCCCGTATAAGACCGCTAGTGCCCTCCCTTTCCCAAAAATACAAGCCGCTGCCATGCGACTGTACAAAGAATTCCCGTAACTGAGTGACCTCAACGTTCAACAACTTGTGTGATGGAGATGCGGAAACCCGCGTATGACATCAAGTTCTCTGAGCTGTCGAACCTGCCCCTATGTACTCTTCGGTTGACACACTATTGACACGTGGTGATGTACAATAAGACGCCCCAAGGTAATTGAGTGTCTACCCGAAAGCAGCCTTATTGATGCATGAGCCATCACTATGATTTCTTTGTTGATTCCCCATGTTCCAGCGACCAGTCATGTGCATCTCTCTGTTGGTAACTTTCTCTCTTCTGTTTATCAAATACACCTTTACATATCCGATAGATCGCTACGGCTATCAAACCCACCCCCGTCATACCTGAGCTCAACCTCACTTTCACATCACCACACTGCATATTTCCTTCATTGGGCAAGATCCCTCGCAACAAAGATGGCATCCATCAGCTACCACCCCATCGCGACTCAAGAGCACCCAGCTCCAGACCCCAGCCCCCCAGACACGCACCGCTTGCCAAAAACCCTGGACCGAAAACTAGCCATCTGGACCACCCTCAACATCCTCACCTCCCTCCTCGCAATCCTCCTCCTCTCATCCACAACAACCCATACCCAACCCCCCTCACCCCCACCCGCCACCCCCAACGAAACCCCCTCCCTACTACTTTCTCCCCAAACCTTCTTCCCCCTTTTCCCCCCCACCACTATCATCTTCGCCAACACCTCCTTCTTCCAATCCACCACCGCCACCGGCGACGCCGCCTGGCAACAAATGCTCCCCCCCGGCAGCGGCGCCCTGCGTATCCCGCACCCGCGCCGCTTCGATCTGCCCCGCAGCGCCCTCCGCTCCAACGACTCCTCGGCTTCAGAAGCCTACGCCGCGTCCGTGACGCACCAGCTACACTGCCTCGCAATGGTGCGGGACGTAGTCGTGGCCTCAATTACGGGGCGGGAGCGGAAAACGGATGCGTCGGCGGATCGGCACATCGTGCACTGTTTGGATTATGTTCGGCAGGGGATACTGTGCGCTGGGGATACGACGCTGGAGGAGTTTAAGGCGGTGAAGGATGCGGAGGGGGGGGTGGTTAGTTATTTTATTGACGGGATGGGGGCGAGGCATCAGTGTCGGGATTGGGGGGCTGTGAGGGAATTTTTGGAGAGGAATCGGTTTGTGGGCGCTGAGGAGTCGGGGCATCGGCATGGACCTTGAGGTGGTTGAGAGACGATAGGAGGGGGCCGCTCGGCTGGCTTGGATGTTTTCGAACAAGGGTGCAGAGAGGGATCGTTTCTAGGGAATTGCGACGTTGAGGCTGTGATCGCCTTCTTCAGCGATCTACCAACTCCAGTGGAAAAAAAGGATTTTCCCACTTAAGATATACAAGGAAAGACCAGAGGTGCCAGATGTTATTCTAAAGATGGTGGTTATTACAAAGTACTTTTTGCTGGGACTTTGCGACTTTCGTGCTCTGATTCGCGCACAACGATTGGGCAAGGCAGTACTCCTCATGCACAGCACGATGCACACGATGATGACTTCGACGTAATTTATCAGATCTTGGAAGCCGAGGCTGGATATGAAGAATAGTTTTCGACCCGCAAGAATGGTCCCGAGCTGGGCTCACTGTGACAGTCGAGTTTGGCCTCGTGCTCGAACTCGGTGGAACAACAGCGTCAGTATCAACCAAATGGAAGCCTCTGATAGTACAATTGGGATATGCCCCATCAAGAAGACAAGGTTTCGGTTGCTACTTGCTAGCTACTTAATTTCCTATTGAGCACGTCTCCACGCTGAAAGTCTGAAGCAGATCGTTTCGATGAATACCATTTTCTCGAATTCACTGTGTCGATTTGTCTCTCATCTTCCCCTATTCGGTGCTGTCTGCTGCATTTTTTTGCTATTCTGACCTAATGGCAAACGGGTAGAAGACACGGGAAACTTCAAATGACAGATCAAGCTGATGAACTTCCTTGAGAAGTCAAGTCCTCTAATCTAGCTTCCGCCCAATTCCAACCTTCAGAAGCAAAGACTCGAGACCGTGCCATTTGGAAAAGAATTGCCTTTAACTGCCTCCTTCAAAACTCTAATATCTCCGCTTCTTTGGGCGTATTCTCTTTCGAGCAGTCGTTGTGAGAGATTGAAAGTTTTCCAACCGCAAACACCCTAAATGGAAAGTTTACAACAAGGAGACCTACAAGCAGCGTCGATATCTGTCCAATTGGACGCCTTTCCAACTGGAAAAACCTTTGAGTTTATACATCTCGTTTTTCTACTTGAACCTGCCGTCATCAAGTGCAATGTTCTGTCTGGAATCACCCGGTGTCGAATTCTCTCAACTACAAAACCCACAAGCAGCAATAATTCCACTCCAACCAGCCACCTTCCCACCCGAAAAACCCTCTGCCTTTTCATCCCCAAATTTTCCACTTAACCCCCCCCCCCCCAACTTTTCCCTGCCCACCCACTCGCGCCTCTTTCCATCAAGGTTTCCTACGAAAGATACAGCCAACCCACCTTCTCATCCTCCTCGGTCCGTCCCAAAGCAGAACCCATCACCCACCCACCCGACACGACCAAAAAAACCACGAGGTCGGGCCAAACCCCACCAGCCGACTGCTTCGTGTATCAAAAAGAGGGAGGGCACTTTGAAGGGGCACAAGGGTATGTAGCTTATAGGCTATCTCGAAGGAGACAGACACGTTATAAAAGAAAACCCTACGCCCGGCAAACATCGCCACCCGGGACGGACCTCCTTGCTGCGTAAGGTTCGGCACTCGACGATGAGCGGAAGTGCGCGTTGCGAGAAGCGGAAAGGGACGTACGAGCGTCTCTAGGGGGGGATTTATGAGAACTGGGAGGGGGTGGGTGGGTGACGGGGGGAGTTGTGTTTGCAACAAGAATACCTGGTTTAATTCCGTAGAAGTTGTTATCTTTTTGCCTACCGATCAGAACAGAATTTCTTTCTTTTTTTCTTTCGCGGGTCGGGGACCGTTGTTCTGTGGTTCTTTTCTCTCCTTGTAAGAATGTGAGGGTTGGATCTTTGTGTAGGGTCGAGAATTGTTTGATGAGTATGATTGGGGCTGTCTGCTGCTGGTTTGTGGGATAGGGGTCGTGGTGGTGGTGGTTTTGGAAGTTGTGGCTTTGGTTGGTTTGGATGTACGGTAGATAGGTTGGTTTGATTGTCATGTGAATAGGAGTAAACTTCTTTCATTTCGACAAACTCTTAACCTTAACCTACTTCCTCTCCTCCTCCCTCCCTCCCTACCTTTCCTTCCCCCCTTCCCTCAATCTAGAAAAACCCCCTCACCAAAAAACCATACAAACAACAATAACCTTCCTCCAACTACATACAGTAGCCAGCCACCCTTCCAACCCCAACAAAACCCTCCGACTTTTCCTCCCTTCGAAACAATCCCGCTCCTCAGTATCAAAAGCCCAAATCCATCTCCTTGCGAGCACTCTAGCTAAGAAAAAAAAAATTCAAACAAGGTAGGAGAAGATCCCGAAAGACAGCGCAAGCAGAGAGAGCCCTCTCCAACTAAAAGAGGGAAAAAGAAAAGAAAAGAAAAAACCTCGGACGGGTTTCAACTTGAAACCCGCTCGCCCCACACATCAAGCGGGCCTGTGCAGCCAGCCAGCCAGTGGCATGCTAGGGGTTTTCCAACCAGCAATGTCTCATCAGAGGAGTATTGCCGGTTCCAATATCACGCCCGCCCCCCGCCCCCCCCCCTTTCCAATCCCCAAAAAACACCCATGACTTTCCCCCAACTGATACTTTCCACCAGATCTCTCGCTCTCCCCCACATAGCTACCTACCGCCGCACCACCACCAACCACCAACCACCAACCACCATCTTCGAAAAAACACCCTCCCGTAACTGTAGCTTCACCTTTCAGAACGAACCCCCCCCCCCCCCCCCTTTTTTTTTTATCTCTTCTATATCTTCAACCAAACTCTTTTCACCTTTTTAGGCTGTGCGATATAATCTCCGATATCACCAACGAGGAAGTACTTGTGAGGGATTCTCTACTCAGAAATTCACAGACGCAAGCATGGTTGGTTTAAAAATGGACGGTTTTCCAATTGGGAAGAACCTTTGAGAAGGTTTTTTGGGGGGTGGATTCTCCCCCCAATCGGCTCCTAAGGTTGATGCGATAGCACGCACTCCTGTGCCGAACCCGAAGCCTCGCACTCGCCTTCTTGTGGCTTCTTGGATCTTCACGACTGCAGATGGGGGGTTTCTTCTCTACGAAAGACGAAAGTGATTGTTTTTGGAACCAGGCATGAGAGACCTAATATGAGGAAGTAACGCTTACAGTATATCCAATCCCCAGTATGTACTACAACTATATAAAACGGTGACATGTACAATTTCAACCAAAGTGCTCATATCCAACCAATCCCAGTACCCGTACATCAAGATCCACCTCTTCCTCGCCCCCTCTCTTCCGGTCCAACCACTGTACCCAGAGGTCCGGCCCACCCTTCACTTCTCATGCCGCCAACCCCCACCCCTCCCCACCCACCCCCTCATCCACCAAACCCGAACCCCTTCCCAATCCCTTTTCCCACACTCCCCATCCCACTCGCCACGCTGCCCGCCCCACTCGCCGCCGCAGACCCCGCACTCGACGCCGCCCCGCCAACAGCTCCCGCCCCTCCCTTCGCCCCATCCGCCGCACTTCCTAGATACCCCTTCCCCTTCTCCGTCGCATCATTAACGAACGGATCTGCTTGGTTTTTTGCTCCTTCCACGTACCCGCTCTCTTCCTCCTTGCCACTGGCCTCGCTCGCTTTCTGCCCGGCCTCGCCGACTGCGCCTCCCATCATCTTGTCCCTGCTGCCCACACCCGCAAGCCCACTAGCCGCTTTCCCATACCCCTTGCTCTCCTCCTCGCCCTCGCCCTTGATCGCGTCATCCACAGCCTCGCCCGCCTTATCCGACGCCGCTTGCGTCGCCTCCCCGCGTTTGCTTTGTGCGCCGCCAGCGATCTGCGCAGCATCGCCAGCCTCTTTACCTAGGAATGAGGCCCCGGATTTGGCGCCCGATGCGGTGCCCGAAGCTACCTCGCCGAGTTTAGAGCCGGCATCGCCGCCCAGGCCTGAAAACTTCGGGGTGTAGTTTGAGGCGGTGGAGGCGGCGTCGCCAACGGACTTTCCGGCCGAGGAGGCGGCTTTCGTGAAGGGAGATGCGGCGCTGGAAACTGCGTTACCGGCTGAGGAGGCGGCGCTTGTGGTCTCGTTGCCTTTCGAGTCGTCGCCTTTGGAGCTGTCGCCTTTAGATTTGTCAACAGATGCGGTGTTGGTAGAGGACTTCATGGGTCCGCCGGCTTGTGCCAGCAGATCACTGCCTATGGCTTTGGCTTCGCCCGTGCCTTTGGAACCGGCGTTTTTGGTGTCATCGGCAGCTTTTTCGGGTGACTCTGATGGGGAGGATTTATCGTCCGGAGATGCGACATCCTCGGCCGCTTCCTTGGTTGATTCCGAGGTGTCTTCTTTATTTGGCTTGCTTTCGGGGGAGGATGCGGTGTCGGCTACTTTTCGGCCCTCGTCTGTTCCTTTTGAAGCTGCATCCTTTCCATTATCCGGTATTTTCCGGGCTTCCTCTGCACCTTTTGAGGCTGTACCCTTCGCCTTTTCGGCCACTCCCTCCGCTTCTTCTGTTCCCTTTGAGGCCGTGTCTTTCGTCTTATCTCCCGCTTTCTCTGCTTCTTCCGTCCCTTTGGAAGATTTGTCCTTTGTATTATTGGCGGCCTTTTGAGCCGAATCAGTGGTTTTTGTGGTGTCTGTCTTATCCTTAGACGAGCCACCCAGCCCGAACGATGGAAGGTATGATGAATAGCCCTTCCCAGCTTCGCCACCCTTTTTCTTAACATCCTCTGCCGCATTTTCAGTGGACTTCGACGCGTCCTTTGCCGCTTTGCCAGTTTCGGCTTTTGGTTTATCAGTTTTAGAGCTGCCAGGAGCTCTTTTGGGTGCTGCTGGCTTGTCTTTCTTGGACGAGCCACCCAAGCCGAAGGAAGGAATGTAGCTTGATACGCCGCCTGCGGTCTTCGAAGCTGTCTTTGTCGCTTCGCCGGTTCTCTTTTGAACCTCACCTCCAGCGTCGCTGACCTTCTGCTGAGCATTGTTTGCTGCCTTTGATGGGTCCTTTGCAGCGTCACCAACAGCCTTCTGTACGTCGTCAGCTGCTTTGCTAGGGTCTTTTACTGCTTTACCAAGCTTCTTCTGCGAGCTGGCCGTTTTCTTGGGTACAGGTTTTGCAGCATCCCCTACTGCCTTTTGTGCACTAGCAGTCTTCTTCAAGGCAGGCTTGGTAGCATCCTCAACAGTCTTTTGTTCATTTCCTGTGGCCTTGGATGCCTGCTTGGCCGCTTCCCCAGCCTTCTTCTGTGCATCATCCACGGGACCCTTGGCATTCTTTGTCGCTTTCCCAGAAGCCCCTATGCCAGGGATGTAGGAAGTAGGTATGTATCCGGCAGCTGTCTGTAGGTAAGAACTTGGCGCAGCCGACGAAGCTGTCTTTTGAGCATCGGCAAGTTTGTCTTTTGCAGACTGCTCACCCTCTGGTCCTCCTGAGCGTGAGAGGTACGTAGCATCTTTGGCACGTTGATATAACGACTTGGTCGCTGCATCAGTAGTCTTCTTGGCTGTCTTCGAGGCACCAGAAATGGCACCTTGAGGGTTTGAGGCGGTATCCTTGACATCGCCAGTGGACGGAACCGACGGACGAGAAATGTAGAGCTGCTCTACAGCCCACTGCATCAAGCCTTTCTCGGTCTTTGCCCGTACATCCTTTTCCATTGCTGAAGCTTGCTTGTCGGCATCTGCATCGCTGATAGCCTTCTCAGGACGCTTTTTGCCATCCTTCTTGATACGCTTGCCATATTTGTCATAGAGCTCGCCTGCATTCTCCTTTGCCTCTTCGACATAATCATGCTTCTTCTCTTCTTCAACCATGGCTTCAAAGGCCTTGGCCTCTTTCTCAACCTCATCATTGTCGACATCTTCGAACCCAATCTTTTGCAAGATGGCTCCGACAAGATATCGGTACCGTAAGTGGCCAGAAACAGTCTCAGAAACATCGACATTCTCAATGCTCGGAAGACCCTCGATGGGCATAAGCCCCGACACGCCATATTGAAGACTGGACGTACGGTAGAGAAAAGCAAGAAGATAGTCGTTAGTGGAATAGACATTCACAAGACGACCGCTAACAGCCGCGCGCATCAAGCGCCAAGTAGCGGTATCCGATGGAATGGGTGAACCGATCATTACGACAGACTCAACAAGACCGAACGCTCTTCGCTTTGCCAAGGTCGTAAGACAGGACCAGATGACACGTGCGCCTAATGAGTACCCAATGAGAGTCACTGGACGCTCTCCTTGTGCTTTGTTAATAAGGGCTTCAGCAAGAACTTCTCCAGCTTTGTCTGCACGAGTCTTGGCCAGACTGAAGGGGTTGTCAACAACACGGGCGACTTTGATCAAAGCCATCGGCCACATAGCTGACATGAGCTCGGCAAATACAGTACGTTGAATTAGTGCAGATTGGGCATAACCCCATGCTGCGCTAGAGATCATGGTGTTGATGCTTTGTCCGAGATTCATGAGGGCTTCAAGCTCGAAGCGGAGGGCAAAGACCTCAGCACTAGGTTTGAGGACGCGCCATGGGGTCACAACCTCTTCCTTCTCCAGAAGCCAGCCAGTGACGGCGATGATCACACGGAGACGACGAGAGTCAGTAGCTGCCTCAGCCGACTCGTCGTGTTCCTTACGTTCGCCGTGGATTGGGAGAAATGCGAAGTCTTCTACCTCAGCAGAGAGGTTTTCCATCATTTGGCCAGTCATCCGTCCACCGTAAGCCCCGAACAAGCTACCGACGAGGGCCGTGCTTCCAGCAACCGAGCCAAGATAGCCTGCTGCGGCGGTGGCACCAAGACCAAGACCACCCATCACGCTGCCGACACCCGCCGCAATCATTGGGGCTGCCATGCCCCCTGAAATGCCGATGACGGCTGCGCCTGCAGCAGTGGCCAGCCCAACTTTCCATTTACGGGCTTGCTTGCTTTCTTCGACCTTCTTCCGCCTCTCTTCATCTGCAGACATGCTCTTGGCAGCCTCAAGCAGGCCCTTCCCAGTCTTTTCCTCATCCTCACGTAAGTACTTGAGCCCAAGCTTGAGACTTGATGCCAGGTTGAGGAGCAGAAGTCTGGAAGCTGCATTGTAGTGTTCCAAGCTTAGCAGTAATAAAAGTATCGAGTGGAGTACCAGTACTCGCTTATCCATTGATAGTTTTGTTAGTGGTGTTCGAATACGTGGGAATAACTCTTCTAATTTTGGTGCACTATATTCCCCACTTTTGGCGCTTGTATTGATCTTCTGTACGGACTGTACCCTTGATGGCGTCGGTCGTATAGAGTCTTCTTCTTGTGAGGCAGCCTGCTTTTTCTGTTCTGTAGCTGTCTTCTTTGAGCTGACCACTTCTCCAACGCGCTTGAGAACAACCTCTCGCCAATCATCGAACCATTTAAGAGCGGCCTGCTTCAGTTTCTGCGTCTCCGGCTTCTTGATTTCTTTTTCTCTCTCAGTGCGTACTTTGCGCTCCTTGTCATAATCTCCAACATCGACCGTGCCTGGATCAATCTTTGCGTTCATTATCTTATCTTCTTCGCTTTGATCCTTGTTCTCACTGTCCCCTAGTAGATTCTTATTAAGCATAGCAGACGCGTCAAAGTTGTTCTCGATTGTCTTTCGCATTTGCCCCATGATGCTAGCAATGAGGAAGGTCAGGTCTGCACATTGTTCGTCTGACAAGAATGACTTGAGATCTTGGTCCTCGGAAACCTGGTCATCTTTCTCTTGTTTCTGTGAGACCGCAGAGTTGGCTTGTGAAGCTGTCGACGGTTTCCTTGCTGGTGCCGATGGTTTCCCGATGGCGTTCGAGGCTTTACGTGGTGCTGTAGAAGGTCTCCGTGCTTGAGCTGCTGGCGACTCACTACTGTTCCCCTGTTGCGAAGGCTGCTTCGGCGGGAGCTTTGGAGGCTTTCTTGCCGATTGTGGTGCCTCTGACGATTCACTAGATTTCTCTTGCTGAGATGGTTGCTTGGGAGGGAGTTTGGGGGGTTTCCGCGCTGGGGCTGGTGCTGTTGACGACTGGTCGTTCTTCTGTTGCTGGGAAGGCTGTTTGGGAGGCAGCTTAGGGGGTTTTCGAGCGGTGGGCGGTGCCGTTGGCGATCCATTGCTTTTGCCTTGTTGGGGAGCCTGCTTCGGAGGGAGTTTGGGAGGTTTTCGAGCAGCTGGGGGAGCCGGCGATTCGTTGGTCTTGTCTTTAGGAAGTCCCAACTTGGGAGGCTTCCTCTTTGTTTCGGCCATTGGTGATGCTGTGGCTGGTAAAGTGGGAATGGTGAAGTCGGGACGAGTGTGTCTTACAAGACTTAATGTAACAGACAACATACATTCAGGAGTCAAGAGATCTTGTTCCGGCGCAACATGAAGGGCAACCGTGGAACTCGTACTCATACGTCATCTTCTAGCACAAAACCTGGTAAGTGGTTCGGGGCTGGAATCCCTGCTAGCGTCACTGTAAAGTATTCGCTTCTTCCAGGCTGGCATAAAGCCCGAGTCGTTAGGCCTGTCATACGCAGAGTTACAGTACCTTACAGACGACAGGCTCGATAATTGTTCATACAAGTCTCAGGTTTAAGGGAAGAATCTTTTGTCTTCGGGCGCAAGCGTAACCATGTAAGTAGAATCTTATATCCAACAGACTGCACTTTGCCCTGCTTCCTCTCGACGAAAAGCTTCACAATTATTCTGCTGTGCAGCGCACCATTCTAACTTTTGGATTGCAATTACAAGGAACCGGTCACTCTCTGTAAGGTCCAAGAAGGACAATGCATCTACTAGTACCGGTAACACGAGCGCCCCTAAACATCGCTTTAATATGGCTACCTTGCGCGGAATACAACAGCCAGAGATGAGCAAGAAGCTATTCAAGATTATCAAGAGCGAAAACCACGCAATCGGTGCCTACGAATCTGCAAGCCGTGAGCGTTTATCCATTGCCTCCCAACTCTCGGACTGGGGCGAAGCAACTGGCGATGACTCCGTTTCCGATATATCCGACAAGCTTGGTGTTTTGCTGTCTGAGCTTGGAGAGCAAGAGGATGTCTTCGCCCAGAACCTTGAAGACTACCGCGGGGTATTGAAGCAAATCAGGAATACTGAAAGCTCGGTGCAGCCGAGCAGGGATCACAAGTCAAAGATCACGGATGAGATCTCAAAGCTCAAGTACAAGGAGCCTCAGAGCACCAAACTTGTGAACCTCGAGCAAGAGCTCGTGAGGGCAGAGGCCCAAAATCTTGTCGCAGAGGCTCAGTTAACGAACATTGTGAGTTCCGCAGCTGTGGTATTGATTTGACTTCTAACTGACTATCGCCGTACAGACTCGTCAGAAGCTCAAAGAAGCGTACGATTTGCATTTCGCTGCGACAATCGAGCGCGCTGAGAAGCAAATCTTGTTAGCTCGCCATGGCCGTAGACTGCTAAACCTCCTCGACGATACCCCTGTGGTCCCTGGCGACACTCGCTCACCATTCGAGCACGCCCATCAGGCACGCCAAATATTAAATGATGCAGAAGAAGACCTTCGCGAATGGACGCCAAGCCTTGAGCCAATTCCAAGCTCAGCGACCGATATGGGTGCCAATCTGATGCCTGTTTCTGTGGCAACGCCTGGCACCAGCGTCACTGGGCACGAGCCCGGTATGATCTCGGAAACAGGTGGTAGTCCGGCACACAGCAGGATCACTGAACACGGCGAAGACTTGTTACCTGCCCATCAAGTTATTCCATCCGAGACTAGAGACATTAGTGGAAGCTCCACCCAGGCGCATGCCGAACCCGCATCCCGCTATCAGCAGTAACAGCTTCACCAAGATGTTATCGTATTTCTCTAGGTCGCTTACTTGTCGTTTTAGCGTCGTGGGGAGGTCTATTGGGAGGTTTGGAATTTCTTCACCTGGAGCATGGAATTACGAATTATCATGCAAGGCAGAAGTTTCAATGAGAAGGCTTGGTACCGTTTGTTTCATTACTTAACTCGGCCTACTAATCCAAGTCTATGATAATCTGCCTACTCACTGGTTGAGCCAAGAGTCACATCACTTTCATCTCTGAGTCCTTTGAATTGGTTCCACGACTTCACTGACCGATTTTATGCTGCAGTGCAATGAACAGATCTTTACAGTGATCCTCAAGATCCTTCTGGACCTCTAGTTTACTGAATGGCTGTTATCTTGCCCAACCCAATGGCTAGTAAACAAAAGTTGCTTTGAGCAACTACAGCACCACCAGTACCTTTACATACTCAAATTGACTGCTTGGTTAGAAAGCATGCCCATTTATCTATACGAGGAATCAGCAAGGTATCTTTCATCTATCCTTAACATTCAATCGCGCTATGGCAACGTCTGATGGTAGTACTGCAACGCATCGAAGTACAGCCTCAGACTACACTTTGTGTTTATCACTAGATTTCACAAGGTACTTTCTGCTCCGCAGAGCCAGATGATCAATACGAGTTCACCCTTCCCAGCCTCGACTCGTCTCGGCAAGAGAGACAATAGCAGAGACGAAGTAAAGCTTAAACTATTTCTCGGGGCCTACATGTAATAAGACGGTTTTCCAGAGGCCTTTAGAGTCTGGCTTTCTGTGGCCTCACCCCGCCGTTCTTCTTCTGCTTCGTTGAAGAGACTTCTCCCTTCTCTTCTCCACTATGGATCTATTCAGTCCAGCAGCACATTCATTCGAGCAGTGAGTCTATGGGCAGAAGAGGAAAAAGAAGTCGTCGGAAAGTGAATTGACTTGGGAATATTGGTCGGCTGAATGTCCGTTTTTTCACTTCTCTTCGTTAGCTTGCTATTTTCCAAGCAGTGTGTAGCATTAATCTTAATGCCCAAACCTACGTCTACACTGTTTCAGTTACAAGTGTTCCTAATGATGTCAATGGTGAAGATTATAAGGTTAGAGGAAGCAGGGAAGTGAGTGACATTATCATTCCTCATGTAGATGCCGGACACTGACAGGCCCTTAGAACATTATGGTTTCCAAAGAACAAATATCCTCCCTCCTATTCTGACACTCAGCTTACGTTCTTCAGTAATGCCTTTCATTTACGTATGGTACATATTCATCTTAAATACAAGTATACCTTAAGGCGGTGCCATTTTGCGTTAATTCAAGCAGCCAACAATCCATTATATTTGGATAAGTATCAAGGGTAAGTGTTTTTAGCTAACACTTTCAGAAGCTGCTCAAATTCCGATTTCTGACTATATCATTGTCATACCAGACCACTATCCCATGACTTGTCGCTGTTGTCCATCCTCCGCTCCATCGAGGCGGGGTGAGAAACCCCCATTTCCATCCGGTCAAATCCACATATTTTCCTCCCTCGTTTTAGGACCCTTAGCAAGACGCTAGTAAATTCAGCAAAGCATGGTCTCCGACAAATTGACGACACCTAATTATAAAAAACGCAGTAGACCTGTGCCTAGTTCAGCAAAAGGAATTACTGAGAACAATCTGGCAAGACTTTATTTACGACTCAGATCGTTCCGTCTCAATATATATATATATATATATCGATAGAGGTAGAACATGTTTTAGTTGGGGACGATTTCAAAATATTCTTCGGGGAATTTCGAATCGATGTTGTTGATCAGGAGCAAGAAGAGAGGGCGCATACCAAAAAGCCTAGAAACAGAGCTTCTACCCTTCGAGCCATATCTGAGGGTTGCAGGCCCTAGTTCTCCATGAACCAAAAAAGGGTTGCAAGGTCAATCTTTGCCTGGATCTCTATTCCTTTTAGCGACAGGTAGTAGATGTGAAATAGCCTTGATATCCACTTGAGTTACCATCGGTCTTCGCCAATCCTTTGCCTGTCTCACCTGAAGATCAAGGAGTTCATCTACCATAAGTTTTCGGAAACCTTAGATTGATATTTTTTGATGAACCGCTCAAGCAAAGATATGTGTTTTTCATCGACGGTACAGAAGGCTAAATCCTGCAAGGAACGGTCCCTTTCATACTCACCATCTACGTCCGATAAAAAAAATTAGAACACGCCCTACTCAATTGACTCTTCGTTTGAGGTTCCCTACTAAAGCGGTCGAGATATCCCCCATACCCTTCGATGTCGAACTATCAGAGCTACGCCAGCGCTCTGACGAAGCCTTAGTGTCCTTCAATAAGCGTGTCACAAGCTTAATGCAGCGTGTTGGTGCCAAAGATAGACCGGCACTCACCTCCTCCACTACCCTCACACTGCTGGAGTCAGCCATGCTGGACACTATCCTACGAGCTTTCATAAAAGGAATATCTGATCATACCGTGCAGAGGGAGGCCACAAGAGGCATGGCCGCTACAGACCGGTCCTTGAAGTCAATCTACAACCTGGCCGAGGAGGCGAGGCGAACGAACTTGGAAATACAGAAGCTGTTTGAGGAAGAAGTTAAGTCAAAGGAACTGATCTTCTATAAGGACCTGGCCGAGAGGAATATGTCCAAGAGCCAGATAGACGCGTTAATGACTGCATATCATTCAGCGGCCACTCCAAATCAGGGACCTGGTTGGACCTTTCATTCAGATCCTCCACAGTTCCAACCCGCCCCTCCCCTTATGCCTGCCACATATAAACCAGAAACCGCAGACCGAGCGTTAATACTAAATCCGAATAGAGGTAATATGGGATCTAAACCTCCGGCCAGAAATTTCGAACCTTATGTCCTTCCTAAGGACCTACCAGACCGAAAGACATCAAAGAATCAGTGGATCAATGGAACTAGGACCTGGTCCTTTCAAGAAGGAAGGTTATGTGTCAAATGTGGACATGTAGGTCATGTAAGCAAAGAGTGCAAAAACAACGTGCTACCAGCATGGGAGCAATCCTGCCTCAAAAGTATCGTGTTTGGAGAGAGTCCTCAGTCGAACTTTGCAATGGCGTCGTACGGGCTTCCTGAAGACATCAAAAGCGCTCGATCTTTCATCTATTGCGATTGGCCCCGCTTGCTCTGAGCCTACGTTATTAATTTGCTATAGAAAAGAGGATACAGATTCGAAGAAAAGAACCTGCGATAGATAGTTGAAATCTATCGATTAGTTGGTTTAACCTTCAAATTCAAGAAGCGAAACAGCGAACTAGCTTTTTACTGCTTAATTCCCGAAATTCGGAAGCTCCAATGCAACAATTATATGGATACAGCGGCGTCTGTGAAGGGGTTTGAGCATCATATCAAGCCTGTTGACCAGCCGGAGAACGTCTCACTATCAATCGTTCATCACTTCTTTGTTATCTACAATCATCAAGAAGGTGATCTGACCTTCGAGGGCTCTGAGGAAGGCTGGACTTCCGAGATCTGACAAGTTCACCAGCAGAATGGCGTGGCGCAACTTATAAGTTGCTATATTCAGTACGGAGGAGATCTTCCAGCCAACGAAATTGGCGATCAAGGCTAAGAGTGAATTCAAGAACCAGTCAACATCACTCAGTGGGTGAATCTACAAGCTATATGGGAGGAAGATCGAGACGTTCGACGCTGAAAATGCGTTTACCGTCCGATGAACGTCTTCCTATGCATCGATGAATGAATTAACATATATTACGATATTTCTTACTTTCAACGATTCATTATAAAGACATAAAGAGCCCAGCTATCAGCTATACTTAAACCGATTGGGTCTAAAAGGCATGAAAGACCTAGCAGCAATTGGAAGGAGATTCCACTACCCTTCTTCCGTCGTCTCTATTTGTTTCGAGCACTCCTTCCAACGAGTCTTACATGCCATCTCAATCGACAGTCGCATCCAAGTAGCTGAGAACCAGACCGAGCTGGAATTGGACATGGTGGAATAAGGATCCGAGACCTGTTTTCATTCAATAGTTTACCAGTTGATCTCGGACATGCCACTTGCCCCCCACCAGGACACACTTGGTAGATTCGCACGATATTCCAAAAGCCAGGAAGCAACTTCTCTTAAAATGTTGCAAGGCGAATGCCTGGAGTCAATAGAGAATTATCAAACTCTCCCTGTACTTAGATTCGCACAATGCCAGAGGAATATCTCTTCGATCTCCGTTATGTGCGCAAGGAGGCAACAAAGGTCCTCAACTCGAACGGGAGATGTTCAAGCAGAAGGCCAAGGGCAAGGGGTTTGTGGATGATACGGGGATTGAGGATGACGATGACGCGGCAAACCTGAAGGTACAGTTGCATATGCTTGACTTTGACCCAACCCTCTCTATGTCCAGCTAACATTGAGATTGCAAGACGCGCCAACTACCCCCAAGACACCTAAGCGTGGCAGAAACCCGCGTAGAACGCCTGGAACCATCGAGCTCCCCCCTAGCAAAGACAGCGTAACCCTGACCGTGGCATTGACGCACGTTGCAAAGGATCCAGAGGTGCTGAAGCTTACGACCATCGAAAAAATCGAGTATGCGCAGAACATCATGCTGACGCTCTTCTCCTGAGACTCGTTCGCACGGTTGACGACAACCATGAAGGCGATTCGTGAAAGAAAGATTCAGGAAGAGGTTTTTGCGATGAAACAGCAAAAGAAAGACGACTCTATTTCCCAACTTCTTTGCGACATTGAGAGGAAATATCGAGTGATGGAGAACCTGCGGTCAACGCAAGATTTGGCGGTTGCCAACACTTACATGGCAAAATGTCAATTTTTGGAGGTTTGGCAGCAAGCAAACGATACGATGAAAGACCTAAGCAGCAACGCCTATCTCTAGTATCTCTCAGTCAAGGACAAACAAGAAGGGTATGCCAAGTTTGCACACTGCACGGTTGACAACGTTGACGACGTCCTGCTACGGCGGAGGCTGGACTCAAATGCCACCAACGCATTCAGCTCGTATGACTGCTGTAGACGATGACTCTGAGTAAGCTAAGAGAATGGCAAGAACCGACAAAGTGAACAGAGAAAGACCATTAAGTTCCAGAAGAAGAACGGCATATTGCAGGCCGGGACGCTACCCAGGCTTCGAATCGTTTTCTTGAAGTCTCCATCGTCTACGCCTTCGTTCATGATGCCTTCATTCTATAGCTTCTACAGATCACGACGTCGTTCAGGATCTTCCATTCCTGCGTATAAGTATGTCAATCCGAAACGAATCAAATGTACATTTAGCAATCTGCTCATGTTGTGCTCTCTAAAGACTTGGCTGTCTTCGTTTCGGATCTAAGAAGCATTAACAATACGATGCGTTTCTTGTTAATCATCAGCGTGCAAAGAGCCTGCCTATGCATGAAGACTCAGGAAGCACACACTCGCAGGCAAATACCACAATGAAGTACTGTGCGAAGAAGCTTGAATTTCTACGGCGCATAGAAAGTCCCTTCCCCTCTCAACGACTCTTCAATGTTTGAAGAAGAAGAAGAAGAAGAAGACTGTTATCTCTTTTGGGAACAGTGTTTCAGCTCATCAACAGATACAAGCGTCCAACATACTCTAACATCCTGCTTGATTCAAGTCGATAGGTTTAGAAACCGAATTATACGCGATTTCCAGGTATTCAAGAGATTGTGACCCCCAATTACGTCAATGATGTCATCCACGAGAGTAATGAAATTGATTAAGATACCGAGATGCGAACAGTAAACCGCCTAGTGCGCATTGACCCTTGGGAGTCTAGGTCTACCAAGGTCTTCTGTCTCAGATATGGTAAGACATCTCAATTAAAGCATCGGCAATTCCACCCTTGTAACAAGACGCTCACTACGAGTTGACAGCTTACGACCAGCTTTGGCTGCCTACAGTACTTACACCTACGAATCTGTGAACAGCGGCACATGGAAACTTCCAGGAAGAGACTGCCAACTTCAGCTGGGAAAGCTGATACTCTAAGACCTGACGGCGGTGAAGGGTTCTCCTTATCCCGGTCTTCTTAGCAGTAAATTCGGCGCTGGATCATCGGTCGACGAGAGAAAGCTTTCTCAACCACGTACTTTATTTTGACTGAATGCCTTTGTATTAGTTCTAGATACTGATCGGGTAAACCCAAGCTAAACCTCGTCGCTATTATTCAGTTCATCATGCAGCTTCTCTAAGTTATCTCACGCCGTAACATCAGCTTCCGTCACAGCGAGCAAATTAGCTTAAGCCAGCTATTTAGAATATTGAGACTTATCTGGATGGCTCTAATGTCGGTCCCACCACCTGATGCAAGACTCATTTTACCAGCCTATACAGGCGGCATTGAAGAAAATCCATCGCAGTCACAAGGGGGACTGCTAGGTCGAGTGCTTAATTCAAAATGCCGCCCAGCAGACGTCCCATCTGGAATCAGGATGGGGGCAGTGTGACTCCCAAACAACGGCCGTAGGTTGCAGGTTTAATACCAACCGCCGCTTTTGAACATTTATCTCCTCTCCGTCTGTGCTACACCTGTATCGCTGTCCTTGTTTTTCCCTACCCGTTTGCAAGCTCGTGGATCAGCCAGCGCACTGCAGCCTCTGTGCATAAATCAAAAGTACCAAACTTGAAGGACGCTTAAAAGCCCCCGGGAAATTGTCAGAGGCGTGTCTCGTCAAAGTGATTTGAGCTATTCTTCAATGACTTGGAGCATCGCTATCGACAATACCTGCTGTATGATGAGAGTGTCCAGAGTACGAAACCCAGAGAGGCTCTCGAGTCTAAACACTACTATCATGCCTGTCATGCCAAGAATGAACATTTGATAAAAATTATGATAAAGCAGATCATCAGTTTACAAGCAAGCAGTGAAAGTGCTTAGCAGCAAAGAACGAATTTTGATCTTTTCATTCTTGCAACTCTCAGATTTCAACAAGTTGATTAAAGATCAAATAAAAATAATGTTAATGAATGAGCAATTAGATCAAATGAACTGAAGAAGAATAGAATTTGACTTGGTGTGTAAATAAACTCATAGCATAATCTTGAAAATCGAACGTGTTGAAACTGTGATGAGCTCATCTGCGATTTTTCAATCATCATTTGAAAGAAGATAAGTTCAGATCGTCGGATTTATTACTATGATCAAAATGTTTGCTGAAAGAAGTAATGCACTCTGATGAAACTTCTCAAGAATCTACATCGAGAATGAAATGAGACTTTGAAGGAGAGAAGAAGAAAGAAGTGATGTTGAAGTATAAAGACTACTCTCTTAACTTCAAACGATGTTAGCATGACTTCTGATCTCAACTCATCAAAGTCAGCGATGCAAGGCCTCGCAACCTTCAAGAAACAGTTTTCTTTTGCTTCGGTAACCTCATGGCGAGCATTTGGCAAACTCTGGGCGGTTTGGAGCTGTTTTGAGTCTGAAGAAAGAGGGGGGTATGAAGTCGATTCTATCATCTCGTATGCTTTTGAACAGAATATCATGACTATCAAGAACGATCAACTCTTTAAAGTTGCTTTAATTGATTCTTATCATGATGAGGTACAGTACACGCCATGTACGGCACATTCGCCATTCCTGCGTCGATGGTTAAGGATGAACGGCAAGGACTGCTAACTTTGTGGCAAATGAGATGGGAGGCCAGCTGCCCGGCTAAGAAGAGCAGATTGAGTAAATTTGTATGCTGAAGAATAGCGAGAAGCAGACCGACTTCTGATCTAACTATGATTTAAAGTTGAAATTTAAAAAGAGAATCCTACATTATATCTAACTAAACATTCACACTTTGCAATAATATGGTAGATAAGAGAATCAGTTTAAAGACCTGAAAAATACCATGATATGCTTTGATATTCAACTGCTAGCATCCAATGACCGCATTATGATCAATTGAGCGTTATAGCCTGAGTTGGGAGCAGCTTTAATGTGGCAATTGGTCAGGAACATCACCGTCATAAGGTTATGCACAAAGCACAGGAACCAGCTTCGAGACCAATCGAATCAAACAATTCCAACCGCGAACACCCCAATTGGTCCTTAATGACCCACGAGTACACAATATAATAATACGCAAAGTAAATAATTAAGAGTGAGATTTCAGAAGCAATGCCACTGAAGTCCTCACACTCCGAGCTTTGCGATACGTGTTGTTGCAACGTAAGGGCAGTGAGCCGACAAACGGTGCTGGATCTCACTGGTCGTTATTACTCGTAAGCAAGAGAGATCAGTTATCAAGATGGAGGTCATGGTTGAAGCTCTGGGCAACGAGGGATCGACGATCTGGAAGGTTGGCATCGAAGAACACAGGGCAAGAATTGGGTCCGTCAAATCGAAGCGCAGGATTCGTGCCAAAAGAGCGGTACTTAAAGTATGTTCACGAGGCTTCTCTCCAATAAAATAAAATGTCGACAAGATTTACTACGGCATGGCCCACTGTGCGGATAAGCCATTGGAGTCTTGACATGGACGGTGAGTTGGAAAGAGCAAGGAAACAAGGAAGTAACAGTCGAACGACGAGTATCTTGAGCCACATGTTTATCAAGCCCCTACCATCTTCCAAATTCTCTTCAATCAAACTTGTGCTTCTCTCTCAACAAAATGTCTTGCAATAATCCAAGACCTGATTCCACTTCCTTACCCAACTCCTTCCAAACTGAGATAACACCTCCCCGCTTCGCCTTTCCACAAACCTAAGCCATAGGTCTCTTTCATCATCTCTTGCGGATCCAAGAGGCCTCTGTACAGCAACCCAAAAAACAGTCAATGCAACAATAAAGACCCGATCCGCTCGATAATGCCTCCAAAAAAGCCGAACCAGTCAACTTCATCTCCCTCACCAAGACCCTGCGGCACCCTTCCCAACCGCAGAAGAAAAAACCCGCAACATGAAACACGAGCCACCAAAGGCAGAGAGGCCTGCGCCATTGCGAAACCGCATCGCGGACGAATGCTCGCTAGCTACTACGAACGAAATAGCTGCGGCTGAAGTAAGTGTATCTATCTACCAACCACCATCCACCCGGTTGAGCGTTGTGGTGGGCCTTTCTGGGTTATTTGCAAATGAACATCCCCATCCCCATCCTCATCATCCCAAACTTCCCAAACGCCGTGCAGATACCACACTGCAACATGCACGGGTCTCCGAATGGCATACAAGGCGACATTCAATCCTCGGGCAAGAGCATGAGCTCTTCTCCAGTTGGTGGTTACCCTCGGACAGTCCTGTTCATATTTAGCACTCAGAGGCAATGTCTCGCTGGACTGGCGGCCAGGGACTGGCTTGGGGGGTTGGGGAGGTGGTGCTGTGTTGACATGAGCAAAATGTGCTGATGTGTGCTGTGGGACTGGTATTAGCATAGCAGGACGCTGTGGATGACGTCAGTAGCGTGAGATTCCTAGGAATGATGGAAATGAAAGATTTCCAAAATAACTCTCATAGGAAACATTGAGTTGGGCAATTTATTCTTATATCGTCTTTCTCAGCTCACATGGTTTTCATACCTATCACGACAGTCCACGCCCCTCACGGCTTAATATTAAACCTCATCCTCACCCCCATAGCACTCAACTCCACATCCAAATACTTCAACACCCCCGGCACAGCCACAACCGTCGTATCCTCCCCTCCCATCCACTTCTGCCCCACCCCATCCTCCCAAACATCCCCTCCCTGACTCCCATCCACTCTTGTCGCACACCTCCTGCACCTTACCACGCCCGTACCTCTGCCTCCTTTTCTCGATCCGGTGCCGACGGTGGGCGTCGTGCTAAGGAAGCTGCCACAGCTCTTGCAGACCCAGGCACGCGTGTAGTCGCTGCAGTTCATGAGGCGGTCTTGGAGGAGGTAGGCACAGCCGTGAGCGAGGAGAGCGTCACGTTCCATTTCACCGACTCGGATACCTCCGCCTTTACTGCGGCCCTTGATCGGCTGGCCCGTCAAAGGCGTTACAGGTCCGGTCGTTCGGACTTGGAATTTATCGTTTACCATGTGTCGCAATCGTTGGTAGAACACCACCCCCAGGTAGATATCAGCCGCGAACTCTTTCCCTGTGATACCGCTGTACATGGGCTCGTTGCCATGGTAGTTGTATCCTGCAGCCCGTAGTTGCTCACCAAAATAGTCGCCGGCTGTGTGTTCCTCATTGAAGCGCCATGGTGACGAATCCTGAGCGAGCCCATGCAAAGCCCCCGATTTCCCAGCTAGGGACTCGACGAACATGCCAATCGTCATGCGTGACGGGAAGGCGTGCGGATTAATGATGACATCGGGGACAATGCCCGACTCCGAGAACGGCATGTCGATCGCAGGCCACTTCTGCGAGCATACACCCTTCTGACCGTGGCGGGAAGAGAACTTGTCGCCAATGACAGGGGAGCGGGGGACACGGAGCTTAATGCTTAAGGCTTGGCAGGGTTCGGCGCCAGATTCGGAGCCCAGGAGGCGCACTTCTTCGACGTAGCATGTCTCTGGGTCTTTGTATTTGTGCATGTTGTTGACGCCGTCGCGGTTAACGTAGGTGCTTTTAGAGGGGTCCCAAGTGACTGTGTGAGACGCGGCGAGGACGTCGCCTTCGGAGATCTTCTGACCGATGAATGGAAGGCCGTCGGTATCGAGTATCTTGCGAGTAGGTACGGATATGAAGCTATCTGAAGCAAACCCGAAGAGCTTCGTCACGGACTTAGCGGAGCGAGCTTTTCCACCTTCCTCGTCAAGACGGATAATTTCGGTTTTGTAGATTGTGCCGTGACCGAAGCCACGCTCATGAGCTGATTTGTTCAAAATCATGGCATCGTCCATGTCGTAGCCTGTATAGGAGATGACGGCTACAACGGCGTTCATGCCATTCGGAAAGTTGTCCAAGCCATACTCGTTGTACAGAGGAGGTCGGACAATAGGGGTCTGACCGGTCTGGAGGCGATAAGCTTTATTATCTGTGCGGTACCGAAGTGCGGTTCCGGGAGTGCCCATTGCTTGTTTACCCATTTGACACTGGTACATGTTTCGAGGAGATTGATTGAAGTCGGAAAAAGGAGTCTGGTTTGCAATGATAGAGAGGATATTAGTCGGATCGTATTCAACATGAGTGGATTCTCCCGACTCAATCTCGGGTTCCGTACAAGCAACAGACATGAAAGGTTGCTCGAAGGGACCAAGGAAATCTTGCTTTTCAAGGGGTAGATACTTGACAGGTCGTATCATCCGCGCGGCTTGGGAGAAAAGGTAGACGCCTGGATACTGACCACCGTTTGAGTTTGGAACGTAACCAATCTCAAGTTCAATGGGAACGTCGTGAGTGCCTTCAACCTTCCAGTATCGCAGGGTATCCCCTATTGTTAGCGCTTGCTTGGGTGTGCAGAAACCCAGTATTCGACCATCAAGCTGTACAACGATACTTTCATCAACAGAAGCGGAAGATGATTCAGAGACGCCCAATTGAGCTAGCAGTTGAGGAATTGCAGAGACATCAAGATCATGTGTGGTAATCTTGCATTTATGAGCTAAATGGTTGAGTAAACCGCAAGGACTTCCATCAGGAGTGTGAACCGGGCACAGAAAACCCCAACTCTCAGGTAATAACTTCCGCACTGTGGTTGTCTTCAATTGAGCGAAGAAACTGCCTCTGTGCACCATGCGGAAATGGCTAATGAATCGGTAGAAATTCATCTTTTCTGCTACTACAGTGAAACCTGATGTCTGCTGTAAGTCAAGTCCTGTAGGACTGACCAAATTGCCTGTAGAAATAAAATATTCAAGCGCTCCTCCGAGATTTTCGGTGGTTCTCCTAAGGACCTTAGAAGGAAAGTCTTTGAGAAACGCTGGGTCGGTAAATCTAGCCTTGCCATTCTTAATGATCCATTCCTGACAAGCTCCTTGTATAGATCTTAGCCAGTCATCCATCCTCTCCTTGATGATCATGCCGTACAAGAAACCCGGGAGTAGGATTTCTTGACTTGAGACGGCGTCTGGATTGTCAACCACGCAGTCACCAGCGACTAGCGAGTAAAGCTTTCGAATCATGAAGAGTAGCATTCTAAACTTGTCATTGTATTGAGATTCTGTTACATCAACGTTGCCAAGATGTACAAGGACGATCTTTCGTAAGAATATGGTTCCTGCTTCGTGATTTGACACGTCATCTGGTACCCCAAGTACCGGCTTGAATTTCTCACCTAGATATGCTCGGGTCTTTGCTCTACCAAGTAGATTGTAGGCTTTGTAAGTTCGGAGAAGCAGTTCGACTCGATCTGTCATAAAGGTATTATCGATACCTTTGGATCCAACAGTACCGACCAATCCCTCGAAAATCTCGCGATCATTAGTTTCCACCAGTGCCTTTAGGATCATCATCACGGGCACTAGATACTCGTTCTTTCTCCAGGAGAACCGGAACGTTACATTGCCATCATCAAGATAGTGAAGAACGTTCGTTTGTGACGTCTGATCTGGGCGCACTGATCGTATCTGCATTCCAAACTTTGTGTATGCAGACCCTCTGTTAACGAAAGAGCCGCGTACGATAGCCATTGGATAATTTCGGCGAGAGACGATCAGCATGCGTATCAGCTTCTCAATTCCGTTGACGATGAAATAACCTCCAAATTCCTCCGACTCTTCTTTGTGTTGCACTAGCTGCGCAGGCGTGCATTTTTCCAAATGACACCGATTAGTCTTGAGCATGATAGGGATCTGACCAAACTCCCTGACGGATTCTTGCCACTCTCCCCCGTTGACTTTGTATTCCAGTCTTGCTCTCAGCTTGCCTCTGTAAGTTGCATGCCTCTCGCGGCATTCTGCAGGGTATATCTCACGGTTCTTGGTGCTGAACTTGTTATTGGGCGGAAGCACCGCTTTCTCGAGAAAAACTTCTCGTATCCTCACGCTAAGTCTGTTTCTCCTTTCTGGGGCTTGCCCGACTTCCAATCTCTGCGTCCTTAGGAGCGCAGATTCTTGTTCACCATCTAGGAAGACTTTAGTCCCGATATCTCTTATCGCAGCCTCGAGAAGCTTGTTATTGTCGAGAAGGGCATTGAAGGAACTGATGTGAGGCTGTAGAGCATCAACGAGGGCCGGGTAAGCCGTGTGATCTTTGGGAGGACGTTTGAATAGTTTCTCCCGCCGGAGGGTATCGAATTCCGATGTCCAGCGAATATTTGTAGGAGGTGCCGTGGAGGGTGCCATTGCAGTTATGGAAAGCGCGACTAGGACATGACCGACAGTGTGGGAATGACTACTGCCTCCTTATGGCTTACTATCTTGTAGCAGAGCGAACTGATGCCGTATACTGTCATAATTAGCTGGATGGTGGCATACACAGTACCCAAATTCTCACAGGAACCGAAGTACGGTAAATTCGAAGCTAGAGTTGTATAATACCGGATTAGATAAGGTAAATTACGCACAGACTCACTTGCATGGGATCGACAAATTCCCGCAGCAGCATCAAGGGACAGGCCTCCACAAACCACACCAACTTGCCCGCCTTAGATGTAAGGCTACATCGATCAGCTGCACAATCAAATAGACGCTCAACCCGCAGTGAATGCTCTCGTGCCATTGTGTCTTTCGCTTTGGATATCAATCACCAAGGTATTGAAGTATGTCCGTGGGGTCAAGGTAGTAAGGGTATCGAATGATTCTGACATTTATTTCAAATACTGTATTACTGCTACTACTCTTTGGGAAAGGCGGCGCCTCCCGCTTGCTTTTTCGCCCGAGAGCAGGTCAACCTTGGCTCTGTAATTCGAGAGTTCCCCCATTATCCCACTAGCCCTCATAAACAAGGCAAGCTATCTCGCTATATCGCTATACTCCTCTTGGAAACATGGCCGGCATCTTCAAGAAGGTCTATGACTGGCTTTTGAGATTGTTCTGGTAGGTCTTCATGTAGTGTCCTGCGCGTGCTGCATGCAGGAGGGCATCAATGAGCGTTCTATCAACCTGCAGTAACAATGGTTGGAAAGTGGTATGATCATGCTGCCTCGAATAGTGCTGACATATGTATGATGCGGACAGGGCAACAGAGATGGATATAACCATGATCGGCCTGCAGAATGCAGGGAAGACGTCGCTCTTGCGTGTGCTTGCGGTAAGCCCCTCTGTCACGCCCATCAAAGGCTCGCTGATCCGTGGCTCTGCAGGGCGGTGAGTTCACCGTAGAGTAAGTGTAGCTGCTAGAATGGTTCTTTGTCTCCTATGACAACTAACGAGTTTGTTCTTCGTAGCTCGATCCCCACCGTTGGTTTCAATATGAAGCGAGTCCAAAGAGGCCATGTCACCTTAAAATGGTAATGTGCATTGGCTGCCATGCCAGATCTCATAAAGAGATCTGAACTGACCATGGCCTAGCTGGGACCTTGGGGGTCAGCCAAGGTTTCGATCCATGTGGGAGAGATATTGTCGTGGAGTCAACGCCATTGTGTAGGTCAAAGACCGAGGCCATCGAAAGGCTAAGCAAGCTGACTAGTTCTCCAAGCTACATCGTAGATGCGGCGGACAAAAAGGCCCTTCCGATAGCGAAGGAGGAACTCCATGCATTGCTCGAAAAGCCGGTCTTGGATGGGATCCCATTGCTCGTCCTGGGAAACAAGTCTGATCTCCCAGAGAAGCTCACCGTCGATGAACTGATCGATGCGCTGAACCTAAAAGCTGTTTCTCACCGCGAAGTCAGTTGTTACGGTATCAGCGCAAAAGAAGAAACCAATCTGGACGCAGTGTTGCAATGGCTGATTAAGCGATCAACCAAGTAAAGATCAGTGCGAAGACAATTCTCGATCCAACGACGTGCACGATTGCCAACAACATTTTGCTACGACTTTAGCGCTCACGATGATGACGAAGCAATGGAAAGACACGCGCCAGCAATGGCAAGATATATTTCACTGCTCAGAGCATCATAATTTTGAGTCCTTGCGGCGTTTCGGTTTTCCTCCTTTCTTGGCAGCTTTTGATTTTCTGTATCTCGTCCTCAACCAGGCTCACAGCATCTTATGGCTGATGTGAGGAGCGAATTCAATCATCGCACGAGTCGTTGGGGTTTGATGATTGTTCGGCCGTTTTGGGGCGGGGTGGTTTCAGCGTCCCCAGGCCATATTTAAGTTCCGTTTGCTAGTCAATGACAACAGAGCTTCGAATGCGCGCTGCAGCCAAACTGAACCAGCAGAATAGCTTGTGAGTATGAAAACGTGAAGGGGGAAGTGAACAATCCAAAAGGGAAAAAGGGCTCGACGAGTGTTGAGAGCTTGAGGCCCATTGTGCAGACTGATGCGCTGGCAGCGCTAGACCTATCATGTCGTAGTGATCTTCGGCACGGGAACTAGCCCCTTTGAGCAGGGGTTCACAAAGATGTCGTCGCAAGGCAGGGTTGAGTCGGCAGTGCACAGCCCTTCCTCCGGCCACCTTACTTTACAAGACAATCCTGCAAAGCGAATATCACGCACATCAACACTACAGCAGCCCATTTTCCTGGCGCTTCAGATTGCATAATCCTTTGGCAGGAGATCAAGTCATCCCACATAGCCTCTTACAACAACCTATTAAATATCAGGCCGTTTCCTATCCATCACTCACAATTTCTTGATCCGGCGTACATCGCTCAGTGTCCTCATCGTCATCAACTTACAAACGTACATCATGGCAATCCTACCAAGATACATGTAAGTTTATACACAACTATCCTCTCCTACGACCACTCTGTTACACTTGGCCCTTGGCTGATTTGATTCTGGATCTTAGGTGTTACAATGGTGATTACCCCTCAAATGGCTACTGCTACAGCTCTTGGGACTCTTACGGTCGTTGGATTGTCGTGGCTGCCGTCATTGCTGGCGGTTTCTTCATCTTCTTCATCTTCGCGTATGCGTTATCCTCAATCCCCGCCTACCTTCTCAGACTAATGATTCTGCAGATGCATTACTGCTCGTAGACGTCGTCGTATTGGTATGACGCCATACCGGGGTACTGGATGGGCGGCAGGAGCTACGCCTGCTGGCCACGCACCCGCACAGTACACTGGCGCTCAACCTTACTACGCTGGAAACAATAACCCGCAGTACAACGCCGAAGCACCATCAAACGGAGCGCCTCCAGTGTATTCTCCACCTCCGAATCAGAACTACTACGGCAACAACCAAGCCGACCATGGATACTTCGGCGGCCAGCAAACCGGGATCGAGCTACAGCAACCCCAGAGCGCGTACCAGCCGCAAAGAGGTGGAGATCCAGTCTACTTCCCCCCAAGCGGTCCACCGCCTGCGAAAGGAGGAGATGGGATCATTAGGTAAAGCCGCTTGGTGGTGCTTTAGGAAGTAGAAAGTGAAGTGTATCATGAGACATTGTGCTTTAGTCTAAGGAAGTGTCAGCCGGCGTTGATATGGACGTGGCGCTCAAGCAGTCGGAAACCCAGGGTCTTGAAGGGCAGGTTGACGAAGGTCTACACTATCTATCTACCTTACGTTGCTAATAATCAAATCCGGCAATGTAACATACAGCACAAAACTCTGTTTTTGCTCAGTTTGGACTCCTTTAACAATATTTCAACTTATCCCAAATATATCTCGGTCGCCTCTTCGCATAAGCTAGCGGGACTTCTATCATGTAGGCATAATAGAGTGATGAGATTTCTGGCTTCAAGATAAGTTGATTGACAAAACAATTGCAATATCTTCTCTGATCACTGCGATGCTGACTTCGTAAGCTATTTCGGTATTCAAAACGCGCTTATTCCGTATGGTATTACCTTACGCCCTCTCTGTATGGCGAGGTTCGCTACTGCCTATTTGTTAGCATGACATCTTGGCCATCGCTATCTTTGCTTTGTTGTTGACAATAATTGAACAAACACCTATTCAACACACGCCAACGTCGCTCTGGTTCACTTGCTTTATGTTTTGCAACCTCTGGTTGTCCTAGGCTTCTCATTCTATGTAGATTTGCTGCGAAGGAAAAACTCATCACCACCTTCAGAGTCGTTAGGTGAGATAGACAGCCGCTTCTAATACACGCACTGGTACCAACCTACTGAAAGCTCTAGCCATGGCTTCCAGCTCAGATCCCGAAATGGAGTATCTATCAGCGTCCTTCGATCCGTCGTCACTCACGGTCCCGAAGCTAAGGGGCATATTGATGTCACACGACATTCCCTACCCGGCCTCTGCGAAAAAGTCACAGCTTATTGATATCTTCACACAAAAGCTCATTCCGAAGTCGCGTAGAATATTAGCTGCTCGATCAAGAACGAGGCGTACGAGCAAAGGCATTACAGATATGCCAAGCAGCCAGGAAGGGACAGTGAATGGCGACGAAGATAATAATGCCAGCTTGATGCCCCCGCCTCCAACCCCAAAGCGAACAGCGAAGAAAAGCAGGCGAGTATCATCGGAGGACATTGAGCCTTCGAACAGTCGCAGAGTGTCCAGTGGCCGGAACATTCCGACGAAGCATGCGCGGCCTTCAGATACCGAAACTGATCCAGAGCTGGATGCGAAGAGACCCTTGGTGCGTAAGACTCGGAAGAGTGAAGTTACACCTGCTGTCAAGATTGAAGAGGCGGACGATAGACAAGTGCGGCCCTCCCTCAAGGAGAGCCCTTTCAGCCATGAAAACCCCTTCCAAAGCGGTAGTTCCCCGCTATTGCCGGGGGAAAGCAGGCGGAGGAGTGCTGGTACTAGCGGTGACCGGAGAAAGAGTACGTCAAGGAGAAGAAAGACAGAAGGTGTTAGTAGCCCCGAGTTTTCGAGGCTCAAGCAGGAGGATGGGGTTACTGTCCCTACATCAAAAACATTCCAAGTACCGGTTGCGAGAGTCAAGCAACCGAAATACGAACCCCGCATTGAACCAGATGATGGTATCGAAGCCGGGGAGGACTTCACACCAGAAGAGCAATTGGAATTAGTCAGAGCACGTGCCGCGAATGGCGATCTTGACATTCTTCCGCCTCGCAAGAAGAAGCGGCTACAGAAGACCAATTTAGTCCCGCGATCCGCGCCTTGGATGGTTATCATGGCCCTGTTATCAGGATATGCATTGTGGTTCAGACAAGAGAAGCTTCAAGTGGGCTATTGCGGGATCGGCAGGTCGTCAGATGCACTTTCTAATGTCCAAATACCAGAGTGGGCGAGCGCACTACGACCTACTTGTGAACCATGTCCGCAACATGCGTATTGCTACGAAGGGATGGAGACAAGATGCGAGCAAGACTTTGTATTGAAACCACATCCCTTATCTCTCAATGGCTTGATACCATTACCACCAACCTGCGAGCCCGATGGTGAAAAGGTACGAAGAGTAAAGGCGGTAGCGGACAGAGCAGTCGAAGAATTACGAGAAAGAAAAGCCAAATTCGAGTGCGGCACTCTTACTGATGGTCAAGGAAAAGCCACCCCGACCCTTGAGATGCCTGTCGAAACCCTAAAACAGGAAGTCTCGAAAAAGCGCCGAAGAGGCATGTCCTCCGCTGAATTCGAAGACCTTTGGAAAGGCGCGATCGGTGAGGTTCTTGGCCGTGAAGAAGTCATCCATTCTGTCGAAGGGTAAGTTTCCCCTCTCCCCCTCCAATTCCCCAGCTTAGTCCCTTCCCAACACCTCCCCTGCCCGAACAGCCGAAACACAACCAATCTGACATACTGTTTCCCACTAACCAGTTCCCCTCAAGACCAACTACCCCCCTCCTCCTTGCCACTACCTCCCTCGTCCGTCTCCCCCTCGCTTGCACCGTCCGCCGATCCACACGCCTCGCGTTGGCACGCCATAGAGCAGAGCTTGGGCTTCTGACCTTTGTCTCCCTCCTTCTCCTCTATACCCGCTCCTACATCCTAGCCCTACGCTCCGACTCCGCGCGTGTCCCCGCCCTCGTTTCCACAACTCTAGATCGCCTCGCTACGCAAGCTGCCCTACGCGCCCGCGGCGAGGCACTGGAAGGCTGGATCTCAGTCGGGCAGCTCAGGGATGATGTGTTAAGAGACGAATTCAGTGCAAAAAGAAGAGAAGGGCTGTGGAAGAGGGTCAAGGCTGTGGTAGAGATGAACGCGAACATAAGGGCGAGCGTGCGGGAGGGCAGAGGCGGCGAGGTCAGTCGCGTCTGGGAATGGATCGGCAATTTGGGAATAATGGACGACTCCGGAAGGCGGGAAAGCGGACGGATGGGCTTGCTTGATGATAACGGGAGGCGGCAGAGCGGGAGGGTGAGTTTTGGGGGGGTGGAATATTTGGGCGAGGGGGGAAGTGGAAGGACGAGTCCAGCGCCAGGTGGAAGGGGGGAGATGGTGGAGGCGAGGAAGTGGGACGAGGGACGGCCGATTTATTGAATGCGCTAATCGTGGGCAGGGTGGTGTTTAAGATAGCTCTCTTCCTGTTGTGCCGTCGTGCTCGGGTTTCAGGCCGAAAATACTTTAGACGCTCATGACTGGCTACGTGGCATCGGTTTCCATGCGTTCTCACTGTCGCGGTGTTTTACCAACTATATGATTCCTTTCCCTACAGCTACGAGTACAGCCGGCATTTCGAGTCGTATCCTTTCAGTCTCACATATGCTATAATATTGGTAAATTCACTCGGCTATGGTAATGATGAGACCAAGGGCGGTGCTTTGGTACTTTTTATTATGGATCTACTGGATAAGTCTATCTATATATGTTCTCTCTACGGATAATCATACACCCTTAGATGATAATTAACCACTATCCGACGCGCTGCCCCCTATATATCACGTGTAATGGCAAAGTGGTATTTCAAATTTGCGGGATAATGACGACCGAACAGTAGAGAGGTTCGACGATAGGGTTGAGGAAGGAATTTTCATACTGATCTCTTAGCCCTCTGGAGCCCATACGTTCAAACCCAGATTACTCGTGCAGGTTTCACCGAGTTTCTCTCATTATTGACCTAGTGTGAGGATTGCGTTGAAGTCAGGTGCGGTTCTTGAGTTCATCGGCATCTGCAAACACTCTTCATCTCGGGCGATGAGGGGATGTGGTTTGGCTGGCTTGTGGTTATCGGAGGTCCGATATCTTTGCTACCTAGCTCTGAGCCTCTGTCGATGACTGAGCTGGTTTCTGTATCTTGGCCACTTCAGAGTCCTGCTAGGTCAGAGGGTGTTTGAACTGGATAAGATCCGTAGTGGCATCTCCCCAATTCGGGAGATAGAAATCCCATCGAGGCATATCCTTCTCAATCCTTCACTCCCCACCGTCCCACCTCCTCCATGGCCTCCTTACCCCCATCTTTCAACTTTTCATCTCCCAGCAACCCCGCCACGCACCTCCACCCGTCTCTTCCTCCTCCCCAACTAAGTACCTCCTTCCTAAACCTCTCACCCGCATCTCGACTTACGGCCCCTCCATTTTGGCCCCCTCTGAAAACCTCCTTCCAGACCTTGCCGGCAATCGCGCGATCAAAGAGATAGCTATAATACGTCCCGCCGTACTCAACCAAATGCCCGAAAAACCCCTGAGCACTCGTCTCTCGCGGTTCCGGAATGCTGCCGTAGTTGTCGTAGACATCATGGAAGACACGGGTGCTATCGAAGCCGCCCTCCATACTTAGTGGCAAGGAGGAATGATACGCCTGATCCAACATGGCAAGCAAAATCTGCGTTTCCGTTTCAGCGCCTTGCCCTTTCCGATCAATGGCCAATCTCTCCGCTACCATCTCATAGGGCAACGGCGCATCAGTCTCCCAGTGTCTAGCGAAAAGACTCAATACGTCGGGATCAGCAGCAAAATGCTCCATCAAGACAGAAGGAAGTTCCGCAAAATCGGTGGCACAGCGAGTGCCCGAGACAACGTGCAGGGAAGTGCGGCCGAGGATGGAGTGAATTGCATGACCCATTTCGTGGAAAAGGGTTTGTAGATCCCGGAAGGAGAGAAGAGTTGGTTGGGAGGGGCTGGATTGGTTGGACTGGAAGTTGCAAATTAGCGCTATAATGGGAAGCTGATGGATGGCGCCTGTGGTGGGGGATTGGGATATTGCCATGCCGTCGTTGGCGGCAAGCTGGGGTGACTGGTCGGGGGAGGCTGAGGCCGCTTCTGACACTTCGGAAAAAGAAATTTGACGAGAACAGCGGAGGGTGAAGTGAGCGGGATTACGACTTTTGCCTGCCCGGGCGAACAGGTCACAGTATAGTACTGCTATGTGACCTTCGGATTCATCGATGACATCAAGGCGGCGAACGTCTGGGTTCCATGTTTCCCCAGCTGAAGCCTCGCGTGGTACGAATCGGACGCCGTATAGTCTGGTGAAGAGACGGGAAAGCCCCTGCATTACCGTCCCAAGGGAGAAGTAGGCGGAAATAAAGTCAGGTTTTCGAGACTTGGATCTGAGCTGAGCTGCCAAGCGGGCCTGGTAGTAATCCCGATCCCATGAGTTCAGCTGGAGAGGCGAATCTCTGCTACTCAGGCCTGACTTTTTTATCCTCAGCATTTCTTCCAACTCTTCTTTGACATGCGAAGCATTATCGGCAGCAAGCGCCGTGAGAAACGATTTGACGGCCTCAGGAGACTTTGCCATCTTGTCTGATAAGTTCATATCTGCATAACTTTCATAGCCAGACAGTCGTGCAACCTCTCCACGACATACCAGGAGCGTCTCTAGGATGTGTAATTGATTCTTAGAAGCGGTTCTTCCGGCGATATAAATTTGCCGCCTTGCATCCTCCTCCTCTACTGTTCGTAAAGCAGTGATCGATAGAGGACCAGTTGTGGGCAAACGGACAGTGCCAAATCGATGTGTAATCTCTCTAAGGATCACTGGGTCCATCCCTTTTAACCGGCTGCTGTTGAAGCGAAGGACGTATGTCGTTGGTGCCATGTTGCTCACGAAGGTAGTACCCAGCTGGCTGATGTGAGTCGATAACGCCACGAATTTTTCCCTCTTGTCCTGAGGCATATCAATCGCTGATTTGGAAAAGTCTCTCAGTAAGACCGTGGCAACCGTCTTCTCCTCCTCACTCCAAGCTACACTGATTTCCGGAGTTGCCATTGCCTTCTGCAGTTTTTCATTGAGACCGGTCATGGTGTTCAAGATGTTCATATACTCGAAAAGCATGGCGTATGCTTCGTTGGCAGCTTTCTGAAACCTATCATCCGGATGGGTTACTCGAACGAATTCGGCGATATCCAGGACCCGGCATAGAGAATCGCTCAGCCGGTCGAGGTCTCTGGGTATCGCCTTGTAGTCCTCCATAGTAGATGCTTGAAGCACCTTTGCAACTATTCCTCGACATTTTGCCAATGCGACTTGTGTAAAGTCGTGGAACCCTAAAGGGTCTTTGAGATGTCGGTTTTGGAACAAGCCTCTTTGCGGACCGGTCACACTAGACCGTGAGAACTCATGCCAGAAAGGTTGGGAGTCGAAAATCTTGCGTAAGGTAGGGTCATCATGGCTCGATAACGGAGAAGGAGGATCTGCCTTCGGGGGGTGAAGGGCAGACCGTATAGTGGCTGCTGCTGCAACCGCAAGGTATCTGCGAGAGATGTGCTGTCGGTGAATGTGCCGTGCGTAGGTCCATGAATATTGACATGTTGGCTTGAGCATGTCCTCACACCTGGAGTAAAAGGACTAGCCATCGTGTTGAAGTCATTCAGTTGATTACCTTACCTGTTATGTCATCCATGCTTAGCTTCTGTGTACCGTACTATACGTGAAAATAATTTACAACTCCACAGACATTTCTATGTCTTCAAAACAGGTGACTGAATCATTATTATGTTCGATAACAAGTGAACTGTACTTTTAGATTCCAATGTCAGACATCGGTTACACAAGCTGTTTGATACACACCGCGCTGACAACGTTCCCAGCTTCAGCGCAACGCTCCAATGCTTTTGTGTATCATCGGAACCCGCACGAACATACAGCCTGCGACTCGGTTAAGCACCGCATGAACGCGCCAGGAGCACTTCCCGATCACCTTCGAACGTCTCTTCCTCCTTCATAGCTCACCAGCCCCTCGATCTAGAGCTCAACTCCTCGTCCCTCAGCCTTGCCTCCAGCTCGTTGTGCGCCTTCAGACATGATTTGCGGTAGTCGTCCGCTTTAGCCGCTTTACCAGCTGCTACTGAAGCAGGGTTTTTCCCGTCGGCTGTGTTGAGTTTCGAGGAGCCCAAGATGTCGAAGGTTTTCTCAGGTTGTGCGGTGGCATGATTCTTTCCGTTCGAGGTGTTGAGTTTGGAAGAACCGAGGATATTGAAGGATGAGTCTGGCATTGCTATTGCTTGAGGTTTTTCAGGCTTTGAACTGGCTGGGCTGAAGCTGCGGGGAATCTGGGGGTTTAACGAGCAGAGAGTGAGCCAGAGACGGCTTTGCCGGTGGATCTTTGAACCGATCTGTGAAGTATACCTAGGCAGTATGAGTTGAGATGGAGGAACGCTTAGCTCTTCAAAAGCGCGTTCAAGCAAGGCTTTTGATACTGCCTCACCCCTCGTGACGGGGTTGGGTGGCGCAGGTGTATCGACCCTTTCCCGGCACGGTATTAAAACATTGGTCGTATCACTCTACGAACCCTTTTATGTGACTTCGACATTACGGGGGTGATTTGGTCTCAAGGGGACACTAAGTTGCCTCTCAGAGAAGATGAAGTTCCAGCCAGTCGGTCCTATTCCTGTAACACAACATGTTGACAGATCCAAATGGAAGATTGAATTGTTCATTTTCTAGAAATCTTCACCTACTCTCTGTAAAATATCCAAGCCCTTACAGACTCGATGTCCGAAAATTCCATAACTTTTGACTCTTCCGACCAAAATCCAGTCTTGCCATAATATTTTGGTGCCACGTCCGAGAAGTTAGGGTTGGCTGGTCGCTGTACGGTAATGCTTTTGTAGTCGACAGGTTGCTGAAATTATCGGCTCCCCTAATCCTATACTACTACCCAGGATGTGGTAATTGAGAGTGCCAGGTTGCTCTCATCCCTCTTTTTGATAGCACTGGCGTACAGCTCGTATGGCGCCCCAACACCGAGCGCCCGTTTCGCGTGCAGGCTTAGGATTGAGAGCCCATAAATGTAGCTCGCGTTGGTCCATCCGAACCTGCAATACCGTGTTAGCATAAAGATAACTTCTACCAAAGCTACATTACTGAAAAGCGACTTACCCTTCCTGCGGCGCAAACTTAAAATCCAGCCCCTGATTTCCATATTCGGCATTCACTTTGTGCGAGTGGTTCAGCTGCGTAACGTCGTATTTCTCCACAATGGTGCCGTTGTAATCAATGAAGACTTTGGTGACCATGTGAAGCCAGCGGTAAATCAACCGTTCCGCCTCCTCATGGTAACCATATTTCTTCAGGCCATCCCATGCTAGCATCTGATGAGGAGCCCAGCCGTAAGGGAAGTCCCACTGCTTTTGTGGGTTGGTTTCACTTGTTGGTCCTCGCGAATGCTCGGTCCCGGTGGCAAGGCCGCCCACGCACTCAAATTTAGGCAAGCCTCTCTCCACAAGCAATGCCGCTTGGTGAGGATTGGCAACTCCGCACCAAAGTGCCCATAAAGACGTCGTCGACTCGAAATGGGACTGTTGCTTGGTGGCGGTGTTATAGTCAAAGTAGAGACCTTTTTCTTCATTCCACAAAAATTTGTCAATAAGGTTCCTCCTCCGTCTTGCTCTAACATCCCAGAGAGCCGATGATTCGATATGGTTTGGCTCCTGGCCTGGAGAACAGAAGGAAGCCGGTACCATAAGTTCATCGGCAAACACCGTTCGAATAACCTTTGCGATATCTGTCTCGTAGCGATATAGTAAGCAGTTGAGGTCAATCGTAGCTAAGTCGGCCGCGACATGCTCTAATCGGTTAGACGTGTCATGCCCGTTCTCCCTCACCGCTCTGTCATGAAGACAGAATTCGTCAAGATCTGGTTCGTCAATCTCTCCATCGTTGTATGCATTTGTAAACTTTTCAGGCGTCATTTTATATTTAGCAGCATAAGGCGCCAGTATATGAGAGAAGTTTGTGGGCTCGCACTCAGGTGGGAATCCTGCCCCAATGGGTCGGTATCTCGACAGTCTGGAAACTTTGTCATATCTTGGCTCAGACATCCAATAGCTATGGTATTCTTTCATCGCCGCCAGCATTGCAGTCTTCAAGAGATCCTGGGAGCCAGGTTCATGCCGAGTCGCTTCGTACGTTCTCAATGCGAGATCCGTCAGAAATGGTGGCTGAGATCTGCCAAGATAATACGAACGATTTGCGTTCAAAATCTTACCATAATGCTTGATCTCGAAGCAAAAATGCCTTATAATGGCTTTGACAATATGTGAGTGGCTGCTTAACATTCCCCATGCACAGAAGCAGCTGTCCCAATTATAGAGCTCGTTAAAGCGTCCTCCCGGCACAATGAATGGCAGACCTTTCAGCTCTTTCTGTTCAAGTTCTTCCACTCCGACCTCTGCATCCATCTCTAACGCTAGCATTCCAGGTTTTAGATTTAAGCTCTTGACAAATTCAGCGGTGATCTCGCCCTCGGGAAGCCATTGCACGTCCAAACACATCTCTGGTCTTTCCTTGGCAATCATGCTGTAGTAAGCATATTGCTCCGGTGCTCCTCGAGGAACGTAGATCCTTGGTGGCGATTCTATGGTCTTGGGATCCTTTGCAGCAACCTCAATACCCGAATCGTCAATGTGTCTTGTGAGACTATCCCAGAAGGTTCCTTTAATCAACCTCTGGAGCCGATGTACTGGCTCCTCTTCAATCCGCGATTCATCAAGGGTTACGAATCTGCAGCCTTTGCTTCGGGCCAATGAAAGTTCTTGAAGGAGATTGGCTAGCCTGTAATTCCCTCGAACGTCCCTTCGATGGTGCCTATCGGAGCCAAATGCGCCCAATGGAAAAGACTTCCACATGGGATGAATTAGTACAAATATCGTCAGCGATCAACTTGATCATTGCTATACCTTAGGCCCGCAGTCATCAATTGTAATCTTTGAATCATTATCCAGGTCTTCATGTTGCAACAACGCTTCTATAGTGGGGTCCACCGCTATAGTGAACTTGGTCTTACCCATTGAACCCTCGTCTGAAATCCCCCATCAGCCATTTCCTGCTCGTTCTTGGCTTAAGATAGGAAGAAAGCTATACCATGGCTTCCCCGCCTTTTAACAGATTGCAACTCTTGTACCAAACTCGGCTTTCTTGGCTAATCAGATTCAACGTTAGTAAAGCTCTTTTCGAGATGGGTCTACAATTCTACGCCATCTCGATAGTGGTCCATACAGGAAACACTCAGAGGACAAGGAGAAAAACTCATACAACAGATTGAGATCTTTGTCCAGATGCTGCAGAGCTATGTGGGTTTAAACCCATATCGACAGCTAATTTCCAGGATTTATCATCTTAGATCCTGGGCCGAGTTCGGCGCAGATATTTTATCAAGATCAGTCAAGGTGAGACAAGGTGGTTATGCATGGAGACACAACAGTCCCTAGGGGCCCGGACCGAAGGTCAGCTGCTAAGAGTACGCTGTGATAATTATACCTCGAGCAATCCGAGAAAAAGAGGTCACCTATGTTGACATGGAAGGAGAACAACAAGACATATGCTTGACATATATATTGCATTCCCGCTTGACACCAACAGCACCGTTAGATAGGACCACATTGTCAGCTGAGAAGAGCCAAGCCTCCATTGAGGCACCGAAGTACTTAAATGTTAGTCCTACTTAGATTACGCTTCCACCAACAGCACTGGCAAAGATAGGTGAAACTTGCCACGTGCCAGGTCTAGGTAGTCCCTGGGGTACTGTGTGTGGTATGTACCTAGTAAGGTATTGACGCCAAAAGCCAATCGACTAGACTAGTAAAGTACTTTACTTAGGCTAGTTTGTACTACGTATATTACTCGTAATTGATAATATCATTGAGGAGACACCAAGTTCGGTAGAATCCATACCTTAACATGGTAGAAGGTCGAATGTGCGGACATGCTGAGTTCATCCCCATTCACCAGGCTGAACATGGCTCACGCGGCAGTCAATTGGACCAGCCGCGAAGAAAGGCAGTACCCAGACTAGTGGAGATCGAACAGTATTATCTATCCTTGGGTCACTTTCTTTCGAGGCGGCGAGGCTGAGGGCGCTTAATCCGCCTTGCAGCCTTACCTTTCTCGTGGACGGAGATATAAAAGAGATGTAAGGAACGTCTTTCTGTGTGCATCTCTTCTTTTGATCCAAATGTCGCCCGGAACCGATGCAGCGAATCTCACGGCAGCATGGGTGTCCGCTGTCGCTACAGCTGTCGGGTTGGGTTCCGGTAAGTTACCCATAGGTTGTTAAGAGTGAGAAAGTCAAAGTAGCTGATTAGATGCTACCAAGTGCTGGCACAGGTGAGCACGATCAAGTCTCAGCTGGATCCTTTCAATGCTGCGCGTGGAGAAGATCATCTGGCGTTCTGGGGAAAGCACAATGAATACCCCTCCCAAAAATGGTGGCATATCTCAAAACCACCGCCCCTTGGTCCAGTAGTCGAAGCAGACATCGGCAAATGCCTGAATGTTGAGACTCTACATTTGAGTAGAAGACCAATTACTCAGGTTGGTATCGCGTCATGGACTATCCTTCTAGCAGTTTTCCATCCTCATCCATCTGAGCAACCCAAGTATCACAATATGTCAGAGCCAAGTCTTGTAGAGGACAAAGCTGCATCTTCTGCTCTCGGATATGTCCATGATTCTTCAAGAACCCCTTCACCTCTTGCGGAAAAGCCGGCAGCTGGAAAGCCATGGCACAAGACACTAAATTCGAGACCATTGGTTTTCCACCGAGATGTTGCTTGCACCGAAATCTCCAGAATGACATTGATCTCTTTCATCTTACTGTCGCAAGCTAGAGAAATCTATCGCTACGACGGCGCTGCTGGCCTCCGCATGGGTTTTGCAAGTTACAACGGCTTCTACCAGATCGAGTGGCCTATTGGTCAACGGCCGACTCTGAAGTTCGAGATACACGAGGTCTACCAAAGCGGGAAGGACTCTTTTCCAATTTGCTTTGCTCGAAGGCCTCGGAAGTGCAACGAGATGGCTGTTGGCATGATAGATCGCGGTGTAGATGTGGTGGGGAAGCCTCTCAAAGTAGCCTTTGCTGGAAGAAAGAAGCCAGGTCTCTACGTACTGAAGCTGTTGGCGAAGCGATTCGGCGCTCAGCGAAGCGCCGCGGACCTTTACAACATGCTGGGTGGAGAAGCACACGGAGTGGACTACCTCTTTCGAGAACAGATATACATCACCCCAGCAGCCCTAGAATTTGTGCGTGAGCTTGTTGTGCCGTCTCTCGTAGATGATAAAACCTCGAACATATACGTGGGTCAGTCAGAAGTCGCCACAATCGCAGATTGTGTGGATCATCTTCCATGGTCCCCACTTGCATGGTCCATCCACCGAGGAATGAAAGACACACTCGTTGCCTATGCATTACCGTTCATGGTAGCACACCGTGAGTCTTTGGCTAAAGCACTGCACGATGCGGTAACAACACACACGTACGCTCTGCGACACCGAGGATGGGAGCCGACCTTCGTCCGGGACCACATGGCTCAGCAGGCTGCATCTGCAATCCGTGGTGACAATAGGTGCAGCGTGGACGTGTGCCGCATTGTGGCTGCGATTACCGAGCTGCTGTGTGACAAAGGTCAGGTTAATTTGGACCACACGAAGTTTTGGGCCCAGCACTTGGATCTTCCCCGCGAACAGGGAATCGATGAGGGCCTTTCGCCAGATACTATGGTTGCGCTGGTGAAAGCGTTCTTTGTTTGGTGGAGCCATGAATTTGACTATGAGGTTTACCACAAGCTTCCCTTGAGGGTTATTGTCATGTAACAACAGCTGGGCACCGCACGTATCTTGGATTCCTACGAGCAATTCTTTCTTGGTGCTTGAGATTGAGACACACCCTTGAAGATAAATCAATATCTCCGAGGAATAACGAATTCATGATCGGCGTCTCAGGCGTCACTACCATCTACCTGGGCATTCTAATTCAACCCCCGATATCTGCAGTGCCCATCCGGTCCGTTCAAGCATTCACTTCTGCTTACTTTTTGGTACCCTTTCACCCAATCTATGAGGTTCACAGGCTATTTTCTACGAGCCGGTCTAGTGCGCAGAAGCTTTGAAGTATCTTGACGCAGTACTGCTGTATCTTAGGGGAAACATAGTTTTCGATATAATGAAATCTGTGGTTTGCATCAAGAGGCAGCAATAGCTCAGTTAAAATAGTTTTATAGAACCCATCACACACCTAGGTGAAGACTACTAGCATTTGATACTTCACATCACAACGATGCCATAAACATCACCATTCAACATTTCATTCATCCTGCCTATCTAAAGCAGCTCCAGTCCTGTGCCCTAACCAGCCATGGATTCAAAACATGCACGCATCGTAGTACATGCCGCGGGTATATGAAGTAACAATGAAAAGAAAAGGCCCAACCTGCCAGCCCCCCCCCGGCCCAAAAATCCAGATTTCACCGTGTCGCTAATGATATGATACCGCATGGGCATGAAAAGAAACGAGAACACTTAGTCGTACATTGTAAAAAGTTATGATGGGGTTCATAAGAGCTTAGTTTCAATCCAGCACGACTGGGTCGTCTTCTTCTCCCCTTTTTCTCTTCTTTTCGCCTGAGCTCGCCAGTTTGGGAACTTCGTCCTTGAGAAGATTCGTCCGATACAGCTCATCCATCTTCTTTACCAATTCTTCGACTCCTTCGGGCGTGGCTGCCATACCACCCTTCATACCCAACCAGCCTGCACCGCTTGCTCTTTCCAGTTCCATCATGGCTTCGTCCACATCGACATCCAGTCTCTTTGAAACCTTCTTCCCCTTTTCTAGCCCGTCTTCTGTCCAGACCCCAATGTCCTTGATGAACCACGCCACCTCTCCTCTTCGCAATCGCAAGCGAATATCCCATCTGCTTCTCGACCCTTGGTATCGTACCTGGTACCATTCTGCAGATCGCGGCAGGATCCGCGTTCCATGTGCGATTTCAATGAATGAGAAAATGCGGAGAAGGGGGAGTGTGACATTAAGAAGACGAAGAACGTGATTGAGCCCGCCGGAAGTGCGTAGAAGCGCGGCGAGGTAGTCTTGGATGCGGAGATGAGGATTTCCCCTCATGAATGAGATTCGCATGGAGGTATCGGATTGGAGATATATGGTTGCTTTCAAAGCGGATGGAGTGGTAGTGTAGGTGAATTCCAGATGATCGAGAGATACGGCGTTGCAGCGGAGATCATGGCGCTTGATAATGTGGAGGCAGTGGATCAAGCGTTTGATGCTCGAGAGTTTTTCGACGAGAGGGGGGATGGTGAGTTCACCAACAGGAGTTAGGAGACGGAAAGCGAACGCACCGGTAGTAGGATGGAAAGCTATGGAGGAGTCGATGGACGAAGTAAGTGCTGTGATATTAGGGATAGGTGTCTCCATGCGGGCGGAAGCGAGATGGACGGCGGAGGAGGTTGCGTGATCGATGCCCTGGAATGTGAGGGTTACGATTTCGTTGGCCCATGGTAGTGACGGGCGATTAGGAGATTGCGGCGTTGTGGGGGTTTTCGGCGTGACGGGGGTTTTGCCCTCGCCAATTTTTATGGTCAGCGTCACTGGCTGGCCGACGGTTGATGTCCGCTGCAAATTGTGGGGTATTCTCTTGAATGTCAAATGACGGGTATCGATGTACTGTGAGATCATGCCAGCGGCGGTACGCTCAATTTGAGCAAGCGTGGCATAAGAAGGCTCCATGATGAGCGATTTGAATCCAGGCATTTGAATTTTGTATGCAGCGCGAATTACCGACGGAGGTCTTGATATTGAGCTTGTACCTTCAGGTCGAGCTTCCTTCCCTGGTAGTTCTATGATCCACCAGGAATCACCTCCAAGACCTGTTGTTAATGCCAGGATCCAGTTAGAACTCCAAGCTCTTCTTCTAAAGAAGCCTATCCTCAATGTATCTCGCGGGAACAGACGTGCTCTAGTTTCTTGGTTGATGTTCAAAGAGCGAACGCACTCCCAACCGCAACATCGAGCACGAGTCTCGAACTCCTCTTGTGAAGCGATAGCCCGCAAATTGGCTATTCTCGAGGACGCATCTGTGGCGGGAGAAACGAGGTTATTGAGTTCCCACTCCGTGCGAGTATGCATAGAGGATGCCGGAAGCAGAGCAAACCTGCCTGAAACAGGTTCCTGAATGATTTTGATAGCCTTTGACACTGTAAGCTGAACAAACAGAGCAGCGTCGATAGGTTCGGCAGCAGACAGCCGTTGCTTTAGTCGTAGTAGTCTTTCTGAGTACAATGGACCTTCTCTTAACTTAGCGGCTACCTCTTGGAAAATCGAATTAGTATGCTTTGCGATGATTAGTTTCAGTATTGCTGCCAGACAGAGGTCGCTGAGTCCCATGTCAACCTGGACATCGGCAACCTCTTTACCGCCACGAAACCAGCGCATGGCAATATACGGGATTGGTAGCGTGTCTGAAGAGTAGAGTCGTTCATTTCCTTTTCGCCGCTTGACACCAATCTCGATCCAATTCCTGCCTCCAGGTCTATTTAACCAATATTGCACGACCAGTGATCGATGAACCGCTTCCACCTTTAGATGCTCTGACCAATGTCCCCTTGACATGTCATAGGCCTGGTTTCTCAGAATACTCAATTTATGAGTGAGCACAAGGTCGTGGAAAAAATCAAAGCATCCACGCAAACCCTGTTGTTTCAGAACGTCGTTGGCTTTCCGTTCAATCTCATCTCGTAATCTACCTGACGGTATCTTAGCTGGGGTGGGGGAGAATAGGAAACGAAAATCGATGAAGTAAAGCTGTGAGGACGGGTTCTCCTCTGCTATTGACAAATCAACTTCGAACTCCCCAGGAACACGGAAGGTCGCTCGACCAGATGCTATCGAGAAGTCTCGAAATGGGGAAGGGACGGTCTCGTGCAGATTCAAACGTATAGAAAGTAGTATATTGATGTTACGAAGCGCCTTGAGCATCTGCTGCGGAGATAACGGTTCCAGAGGGATGTAACCAAGGTCCGGAAGCCGGGGCGCCCTTCCCAGAGACAGAGCCTCTAATGCCGTTCTGATATCTGGGTTTGGCATCTTGATGGGTATCAGAATCCGCTTCATCTCGCCCATCCAATGGATAGCCTCATCAAAAATCCGCCCTTGACTGGCTAGCCAGGATCTTGTATCTATGACTTTGCTGACTTCTTCTGCTTGGCGACTCCATTGGGAAAGAACTAGAAGCTTGATGAATTGCGCTCGTCGATTCTGGGCGAACTCCAGCATGCGGAGTTTCTTCTGGACATTTACTTGGTTGGAGTTCCCTGCTCCGTTCCCGTTGACTTGTGGTTTGGAACTATTGAAAGGTGTATGGTGGCTTGCCTGTGGCACCTGCATATCCGACATCTCATTGATGACGTCCGTCAGTCCATTGAAAGTTTCCTGTACAAGCCTGGCAATGAGTGCAGAAAGCGGCAAAAAACCCGTCGTGATGTGCTCTATCTCCAGAGGTAATTGGCTGATTACGTTGGCTATTGCGTACGAGGGCTTGCGCTGAATCTCCAAAGCATCCGACGAAGTACCGTTAGCATCAGTACCGTTTGCTAAACCATGGTCTCCGTTCTTGTAGGCCGTTCCGTTCTCGTTACCTCCCGTCTTTACATCCTTCATACCACCGGCCGTTGTGCATCCAGGCTTGACCTCGACGGCCATCTTTCCGAGCTGCGAAATCCCGTTGCTGTGCTCCGAGCTCTTCAGTATGCCTGGCATCTCTCCTGGTCGCCCACTCAAGTCACCCTCTCCTCTCGCATTCGTGCTACCCACCTTTCCCCCCCCGGCCTCCAGCGATTCCCCCCCCACTCGCCGTGTGGACTCTATCTTGCCCGGCCAATCAACATTCGACAAAGATCACTGCGTCTTCTACGGTTCCCAATCAAGCCGTTGGAGCACTCAAGTGTGGGTACGCAGGTGGGATATCGTATGGTACTGCATTCATCACAGAATAAGGTATCTAGACCAACGGCCGCGTTGGATTGTTCAAATGATGGTATGGTGCCGTTGCCGAATACACCGATGCGTTGTTCCTAGCTTACTGAAAGGTAGAGAGTGTCGCAACAACACCTTCAATCGCTGGAGGGGTTGGTCTGAAAAGCTGTGTTGGTGAAGGTGAGGGTGAATGTGAAGATGAGGGTTCGTATTGGTGAAGCTGTTTCAGGTCAATTTCGATCGGGGCGTCTTGCTCCAAAGTCCAAACTGTATAATTTACGTAGCTAGTATGAACGCTAAACATAGAATACAAAATCGCCGTTTCCGGCTCCGCTACCTAGTGGCCCGCCAAGGGTACTTGTAAAGGCATGGCGAGTCATGAATCCGGAATTGCCCGTTGTCTTTTTGGTCTTTTTGGCCTGTTTGTTTTATACCGTACCTACCTTAGGTATTGTTCCTGCCTAATTCAACAACCTTACAGATCATGTACCAACAGAGCTCCACAACTCTATTCGCATCAGGTCTTATATCCAAAACACAACGCCGGCTAGGTACGGAGTAGTCAGGTTGGTTTTGCTCTTGAGATGGAGACGGCTGTGCCCAGTGACACAACAGCTAGAACTCAGGTACTATATATCATTATCTCCACAGCTATTCCGTACAAGCAATGCCATCGCCGCACATACTTGTAGGCCAGTCACCTACTGTGAGCAATTGCCCCTCCATGCACATGCGGTATTCTAGATGTACAGAAGGTAAAAGTGCCTTACACTGCGGGTCCACCCGCGCACTCTATCCGCATGACTACCTTACCACCTTACCTAGATATCTTAGAGTACCTTAAGGTAAGGTAGGTATGTAGGTAGGTAAGCCAGCATGTGGCCGCCGGACTGCTTCTGACCCTCCGCTCTTGCTAGACTTCCAAGAGGAGAACTGGCAAGCAGCAGCAGCATTCGACCTCTGCGTGGCGCTGGCGTTGATCAGATAGAAATGCCTTCAGGCAAGGGTACACTACTGCGTTCTTCAATCATCCTTCCACTTCGAGCCACTGATTGAGACTTGAGAACCTGCAAGTCTAAAGTAAACTGATCCGCCCCCCGCTTATTATCTAGTCGAATCGGAACCTCACCATGGTCTGTTGATCTTTGATACACCTGACGCCCCTTTCGAGCTCTACGATTCAGAATCTTCTTATTAAATATATTGTTAGGTCCGAACGTATCTTCATGGCTCGCGCCCAGGATTTACGCCTCGGCCGTTTGATCAGGAACAGCTCACAAGTACCAAAGCCTCCTTTCAATCACCCACACCATCTTTCGAAGCCGACGACGAGTACTCCTTAGAATCCTCAATAGCTACGCAAGACATGAGTCCTCGACGGACTGAATGGATATACAGAGGCCCACCTCGATACCCCGGCGAAGACACACGTTTGACAAGTAATAAAGAGTTGTACGGATGGTATAGCTATGGCTGGGCCGCGGAAGTGTTCGTTATCTGCGGTATTGGTACAGAAGCACATCACCTTGTGTGACTGCGCCGGAAGGCTAAGCTCTCTACGATGCCTAGGCTCGTTCTTACCCATTACATTGGAGCAGCTTGCGCGAGAGCGCGGCGTTCTTCTAGGAGACAAGTCGAAGCCATGTAGCGCAAGCTTCCACATTACCCAGTCAGCAACGCCTGGTAGCGACTCTGTACTGTTTAGCACGCGGACAGTTTCTACCTTGTCCACCGACGCCGGGCCTTGTGTGATTCGTTTGCTAGGTATTGAAATCAACACAGCGAGTTTTGCTCTGTATACTTTCTCCTTGAGTGTTTTAGTACAAGCGATACTGATCATCTCAATGTCGGGCGCTGCAGATCATGGAAAGTATCGAAAGTCTCTACTGCTGTCGTTTGCATTCACTGGCGCTATCGCGACAATGCTCTTCCTTGCCATCGTTCCTAGGGTTTACGTGCTCGGCGCATTGCTGGCGGTTATTTCCAACTCTTGCTTTGGCGCATCCTTTGTGCTATTGAACTCCTTCTTACCTCTGTTGGTGCGTCATCACCCTTCCGTCCAAAGTACTGCCTCCGATTCTAGACACCAGTCAGAAGAAGGTACCCACAATGAAGAGCCATTTTACCACGAGGACGATGGTTTGGATAATTCGACACAAGCTTTACTGGGTTCGTCGCAGGCTGCTCGAAAACCACAATATCCACTGGTCATAGCAACAGGGCACCAAGGCGCTAGTTCAATGGGTAGTCATATGCTCAGGTCAGCGACCGGTCAACTAGGCAAAGCATTTGCATCTCCGGAATTGCAGCTTTCCACCAAAATATCATCCTATGGCATTGGAATTGGATATATAGCTGGAGTGGTGGTTCAAATTCTTGCAATTGGGATCATCATTCTCACCAGCTCTATCTCAGACTCTTCCAACCTCGCGTTTCGCATAGTGCTATTCTTCATTGGCTTGTGGTGGATTTTGTTTACCATACCTGCAGCGCTGTGGCTCCGACCTCGGCCAGGTCCTTCGATCCCTTTGACGGCGGAGGGTAAGCGGGGTCGGTCCTGGTTAGGTTATATCGGTTACGCATGGCGTTCACTGGGCAAAACCATACTTTGTGCCGGAAAATTGAGAGATGTCCTGTTGTTCCTTGGCAGCTGGTTCATGATCAGCGACTCTATTGCAACGGTCAGCGGCACCGCTATTCTCTTTGCTAAAACTGAACTGAAGATGAAAGTGCGCATTTCTTGAAACCCTTTAGATTGAATTTTGGCTAATCGTACATCAGCCCACCTCTCTTGCGCTGATCAATGTCATTGCAACGCTTTCCGGCGTGCTTGGTGCTTTCACATGGAGCAAAATCTCGCGATGGTTCAATGCCCGTCCATCTCAGACTATCGTAGCATGCATCTGTTTGTTTGAAGTAATCCCTATCTACGGGCTCCTGGGATACATACCTGCAATAAAGAGATGGGGTGTATTCGGCTTACAACAGCCATGGGAGATGTATCCTCTCGGTGCCGTATATGGCTTTGTTCTTGGAGGCCTTTCTTCATATTGTCGGAGCTTGTTCGGCGAGCTGATTCCGCCAGGCTCAGAAGCGGCGTTCTACGCCTTGTATGCAATCACTGACAAGGGCTCGTCGATATTCGGTCCCGCCGCTGTAGGCGCGATAACAGACCGATATGGGGAGATCCGGCCAGCATTTGTCTTCTTGGCAGTATTGATCTTCATACCTCTACCCTTGATGATGCTGGTGGATGTTGATCGAGGCAAACGAGACGGCGCAAGAATGGCCAGAGCATTGGAAGGCAAGAAGCACTCGGACCCAAGAGATGTCAGTGAAGATAGTACGACAGAACCTTTGGATGAAGAGGTCGACGACTAGAGAAAGAGGTCGTAAGCCAGGGCGTAATCTCTAGCGAAGTCGGAATGGGGTTCCATGGCGTCACTTTCCGTGACATCTTTGCGATGCGTTGTGTTTTGGGGGGAGTTCTGCTTGCACGGGGTAGTTATATATCCGTGTTCTTTTCTTTAGTTGTTGAGCCTGGCCTTGTAAGGCGTATAAGTCTCTTCTGATCGCTGTTATTCCGTACTTAGGTGACTGTCAGCTAGTACGGAGGGTGACACTGTATGTTCTAGCCCACGCTAATGTTACACTAAGAACATCTAATACACTGCTAACTTGGAGTCAATGTATTTGATGAGCTGAATGAGGCCTCTTGCGGAGTAGAGAATGCCAAAATCATGAAAATCCAATCGCTTTTGCACTACTAATCATATATTATGTCACTCAGTGTAATGTTTCAACCCTTTGGCTTAACTAGCGCTGTCCAGGACATACAGTGTCACCTTCCGTATTCCGTACCTTGGTGCTTCCTTGATGATCATCCTGCAAGTTTGCTTAAATCATGTAGTTGATGTAGCTGAAATGTAACCACGAGAAGACAGTCCAAACCTCAGGCCCAACCTCTTCCCAGGTTGGCTTGAAGTTGATCTCCGTATTCCGTACATGTGGCTTAACTGGGTTGATGTAAGGCTTAGCGCTCTTATGCCTCGGTGCGTACGGAATACTCCGTAGGTACCTTAGCGTGCTTAGGTCTCGTGGCTTGAGCATTTAAACTATTAGAGAGATACTTAAGCTCTCCGTGTTGACCCCCGACTTTGTGTGAAAGCTTCGCAATATCCTAAACGTTTAAATCAGCTATGAGTCGAGGAGGAAAGCTGGCTCCCGAAGTAAACCGGTGATTATCCTAACTGGCTTCTAATTCTACTTCGCCGTCAATTCATATACATGTCGCTAACGTTTTGTCCTCCTCCAGGGCTCTCTTTGTCAAGAATCTTAGGTGGGTCTCCTGCCCAGCGCCTTGTATCATCGGGACCGGTCTACGATAATTACATCTTCTAAAGCCCTACTAACACCCAATCACAGCTACAACGTAACGCCGGAAGAACTCTTTGATCTCTTTGGCAAGTTCGGACCTGTACGGTATATGGCTCTCTTACTACCCTAAAAGAGGACGAAGTCTGACTTTCGCAACAGGCAGATACGCCAAGGCATCGCGAACAACACCAAGGGAACCGCTTTTGTCGTGTACGAGGATGTCATGGACGCGAAACAGGCATGTGATAAGCTGAACGGGTTCAATTTCCAGAACCGATATCTCGTTGGTGTGTACATACCTCGCAACATTGTCTTCCAACTGGAGCAGCGTCGAATTTTCGACGGAAAATGCTAAGCGGTGATGCAGTCCTATACCACCAACCAGAAAAGATGGCAAAGTCCAAGGAGGATCTGGCGGAGCGGCAGGACAATCTAGAAAAGCTGAAACGGCAGCATGGCATTGAATAACAGTTATGAGTTGTTTGGAAGTTGAGTTAAGATGTTGGGAGGCCATCCTGGATTTCGAGCTGCCAGTGTAGCCTCCAAGTGCTGGAGGCATGCACATTTGCATGGCGATCTTGGCGGAGCGTTTCCGAAGAACTACATTTTGAGATTTGTTCCCGAGCTCGAGGGTCCATCCACCTGGAGTCGACTACTTTCTCATCTGCAGCGGCTCTCGGAAGCTGATGCCAGCTTGTGGGCTCTGCCGTTGGTTCCATGACCGGGCCTATTCATCATCTCATTTAAAAAAAATCACGTTTTGCCCTTCCCAGTGCATTCCATCTGCAGCGACTGTCTCAGCATGCAACCAAAGCCTCCCCTCCCCATGCTTCCCCCTACAGCTGCCGTAGTCTCTCCGCAAGCTTCGCCTTCCCAAAGTCCCACGCATTCAATAATCCCTGCTCACTCAAATCGATGCCCTTCACCGACGTGATATCCTGCGCCGGCGGCCTGCTGACCCTACTTGCAATAATTACCGGATCTGTCTCTAGAATAATACCATCATCCACAACCTCGTCGATTGCCAAAGACACAAGGTCGTAGTTCTCGATCAGCGTCCTCTTATCCGTAGAGTTCCTATATATTAGCCCCCTTGTCAGCCCACATCCTGATTCCCCGCTCCCATGAAGTAAATTAAAGAAAAACACACTTCAACAGTATACTCAAAGCATCCCTCAACGCAATCACAACCCCAAACAGCAATATCTCATTCTCGTCCCCACCGCCCACAACATAGAGCATCACATCCCCCTCCATCTTAAACACCACCACTTTCCCGTCATACAGTATCACGTCCGTACCCGACTTGTTCGTCTTCTCCGTCAGCCCCTTTTCAAACGCCTTCTGTTCCTTGAGCGTGGGGTAGGGGTTAGCGCCGGGGGTGTCGGCGGCGTGGGGTGTGGTTGACGGGGGCTGGTGGGGAGCGGAGTAGTATTTTGCCAGGATGCGGGAGCGGTCGTCAGTGGAGAGGATGAGGATGGCGCTCACGGAGAAGAGGGACATGTTCGGGGCCATGGTTACGAACGTGAGGAAGGATGGAAGCCACAATGGGTGGCCGGGGAGTTTTGAAATGGGTGCTGTGGCCTGGAGCGGACGTTTATCGTTGATTGCGAAACCTGTATCGTTTTTTAGGATTTGCCGAGAGCCCCACCAAAATTAGTGGAAAATCTCCAAAAGTGCAAAATAAGAAAACAGAAATTGTAAAATCAACCCCACTGCCCCCCCTCATGCCGTAGCATTAGGAATTGAAGTTATACTCACCTGCCATGGCCCCCAGAAGATCCAGAAGGCCCACTGATCCTCCTCCTGCTACTGCTCCTCCTGCTGTCACTCGTTCCAGGAAAAGAGCGACATTCAAGTCACTCAGCAAGCTCAGATTGACTCTTAGATCATCTGAATCATCTGAAGTTTCAGAGACTGATAGAAGTGTTCTTTCTATCCTTGCTGCTGCTGCTGCCGCCGTGATTGTGACCTCATCGCCGTTGCCTTCGTCGTCATCGTCGTCGTCGCTTTCCCCTTTTGAACGATTCTCACGATCGATCAGTTCAGACGATTCAGAGACTCAGAAGTTCTATCGTAGTGTGCGAGCTTCACATGACGAGACTCAGACTTCTGATGTAGTTCATCAATGATATCAGCTGCATTCAAAGACTTCGTCAGTCATAGAGATTGATTCGAATACTTGATCAGATAGCGAAGCTTTTTCGTCAGTTTCTTCGTCAGTTTCTTCATCAGTTTCTCGATCAGTCTTTCAGTCAGTTCAGAAGTCGAAGAAGAAACGAGAAAGCAAAGCTTTCAAAGCTGTCATTGTCGTCGTTGTCGTCATCATCATCATTTTCATCGTAGTATTCTCAGAGTCTTCTGTCTTAGAGCTTGCTGTCTCAGAGTCTTTTGTCTCAGAGTCTTCTGTCTCAGAAATGATTTCATACTCGATGAACTGTCAGCTTCTTTATGAAATCTCAAGCATACACGATGAAGTCTTGCAATGTATCAATGATGATCTCAACAGCGATTTAAATCTTGAGCTCTTAAGCTTCAGACAGAAAACATGTGCAAAAAGCTGAGCAGATGACAAAGATCTGACTTGCTTCAAAGTCTCTGTTATCTGAATCAACATGAAGAAGAAGAAGAGATTTGTGACTTATCTCATTTTGTTGAATACATGACAAGAAGTAACTTTCATCGTTCATGTCAAATTTAATGCTGACAAGAAGAATCTGAGCATACATTTAGTATATCAATATGAAAGAACTCAGAGCGATGAGATTTCTGTAAAGTCAGTTTCTACTGTCATGAAAATGTCAGCGACTCAGACAACTAAATTAAAGAAGAAAAAAGTTGAAAGAGAAGACTTACAAGATTCTGAACACAATTGAGTCAAGATGCTTATGAAGAAGCTTTTATGTCATGATAGAACATGTAAGAACAAGAAAAATCAGTGCTGAATCACTTCTATCAATCAGCATGTATCTTTAAATTCTGCTCAGATGTTTGACTGATTTGCAGTCATAAATCAAAATGATGATACAATCACTATTGATACATCTTCAAAGAACATAATTGAAATAACTCAATTAACTGCTGCAAAGAATAAAAAAGCTGCTGTAAAGACAATGACTGAACTCTTCTCTTTTTTGAAAGCTTCAACTTCTTTTGACTTTGACTTTGATCATTTGATAAATTTGATAACATTAGAAGAATTAAAACAATAGCAGAAGCAACAGCGACAAAAGCAGAAGATGAAGAAGCAAGAGAAGAAGAAGAAAATGAATAAGATCAATCAAAATACGAAGCTGAGAAAGTTGAATAAGTTGAGAAGATTGAACAAGTTGAGAAAGTCATCTTCATCTGAACAATCATTGACTATGTGATTTAACAGTTCTGTCAAAAATGACAATCTACTGAAGTATGTTCAATGATATATTTTACAGAAGAAGAAGAAAAGAGAAATGTTCATGACTGCATACATTGAGCTGAATGCTTAAGACTATGATCTGCAAACACTGCAATTCTGAAAGAACAAGTCTGAAGCTCATTGAAAAAACATGCATATACAGTCTGACATTGATATATAGTTAGCTCGTGATGTCAGCAAATATGATATCTGAAGACTGCAAAGATCTTTACATGTCAAATTAACAACTAGAACTATGTCTGTGTCATAGTCACAGATAAAGACTCAGAATCAGACTCAGAATCAGACTCAGAAGCAAAGACAAAAGCAAAAGCAGAAGCAGAAGCAGAAGCAGAAGCAGAAGCAGAAGCAGAAGCAGAAGCAGAAGAAGAAGCAGAAGAAAAAGCAAAAGAAGTACTTTAATGATTTAGTATATGACAATGATATTTACGAAGAAGTCTCAGAAAATAACTACTACTTCTGAGCTTGAATGTTTGTTTCTCTAGCAGTTTATATACATCTATGAATTATAGTCTATGTCAGCAAGTTGAAATAAATTGTCTGAATCATTTTCTATTTGTGATCGCTGTGATCTCACTGCATCACGTAGAAACTCATCAAATTCATCTCTGAACTCTGTGTAGTATTGAATCAGCTTGATGTTTTTCTTAATTCAGATCTTCAGCACTGCAAAGAAGATTTCTATGAGATTGAAATCAGATGAGTACGATGACAGCTTAATCAGCAGTACTTCAAACTTCATACAAAGCTGATTTAGTTCAATAGATTGATGAATTCAAGCATTATTCATGATTACAATGAAACGAGATTCAGAGTCATCTGAAGTGCATTGAGAAAGAACTCTGATTTTCATGAAGTTCAAAAAGATAGTCTTGATTATGAAGTCGTGATGCATCTTTCATGTCATATATCTCTCTATCATGTATATCAACAGTATGCTTCATCTCTTTGATCGCTTGAGCATTTGACTGACGTGTAGAGAAACTTTGATAGAAGATCAGTCATACTTTTGATCATTTAATCAATGAATCAGCATAAAAGCTTCAAGCGTTGATCTTAATTTCTATCTGTTCGCTTGCATGCAGCACTTTCATTCAAAAACATCAGCTGATTTGCTGTTCAATCAGTCAGACGAAGCTTTCACTTCTTTCTCAAGATCTCACTTCGCTGAGTCATCGTACATTTGACGAGCTTCTTGCTTCATTTTTGTTTGACTAGCAGTCTGCATACGTTGCTGACATCAATGATGATATTAAATTCATCAAACAGAAATCAAATCATTTCGTTCTGATAGACAGTGAGACGTTGATGCAGATATTCAATGAGCTGCTCTGCATGATAGTCGCTCAGCTTGAGAGATCTTTCGTCTATGAAAGCAGTGACGATGTCGATGACGATGTATGCTCTTCTCATCTTTCTGATCTGAGTCAAGCTGACTTCGATGACTTTAGATATAAAGGCAGTGAAGTCTGAATGATCGAAATGAATACGAATACGACTTCGCATCGCTGAAGAGAGCGGCGGCGACATACTGAGGCTGACAGCAGTGGCAGCAGTGATAGGGCTAGCCTTAAGGTGAATATAACTTCAATTTCTAATGCTACGGCATGAGGAGGGACAGTGGGGTTGATTTTACAATTTCTGTTTTCTTATTTTGCACTTTTGAAGATTTTCCACTAATTTTGGTGGGGCTCTCGGCAAATCCTAAAAAACGATACAGGTTTCGCAATCAACGATAGTACACTCCGCAATAAGGTTTAGGCGAGCTCGTCTTGAGTAGGGAAAATACTAAGGTATGTAAATAAGTAAGAGTACAGCTGCAAAAGTTGGTCCAATAGCTTTGATTCCTCTCGAGAATCGAGGTTACAATCGGTAAAGACTAGACTACACGGTCGGAATAGATAGCTACCTTAGGGTAACCATATCGGCCTATCCAAGTATTACTCGTACAAAGAGTATGCATAGCAATACAAACGCCGTAATGGATGGCGCCATGCCAATGCTCAGTTATAACGCCAGCGTCGGGGAGTTCTAAGTATATCCTATGAGCCAAACCCTTAACCCACACCAATTGATTGTATACAAAACCATCGAGATTCTTCAAGGTGGTTTGCCGTCGCTGGGGCTCTAGGGTGCTTCAACGGTGGTGGAGGGGGGATTGTCTCGTTCCCCACTGCTACTTCCGATGCTTCTCGATCCGTCCAGGTCAGGATCATACTCATCAAGTTTCTTTGGCTCCTCTTTCGGACTCGTGCCATCCTCTTTCAAACTCGAAGTCTTGACGGTCTCTGCCTTCTTTGTAGCCCCAGCCTCGTCCTCGCTGACGCTATTACCATCGCCAGCGGATGCTCCGTCGAAACTACGGCCTCGCCTTGTTTCGCCATGATCCGTGTCGTCTTCGTCCTCGCTAGGAACCGGTTCATGATCGCTCGGCTTCTGGTTCTTAATGAAACTGTCGATGATGTAGTATTGCAGAGCATTCATCACAACAGGGAAAAATAGCATAACAAAGAAGACCTGCACCATCTCATTGCCCTCTGTCCACCTAAGAGCCCAATCGCCAACGCGGACGATCCACGGACAAAGTTGGAACATGCAAAAGACGCAAAGTTTCATTCCTAACAGACCGATGAAATATATGAAAGATTGTTTTAGCCACCAAGCTGTTTTCGGGGGACGGCCGTAGTTTCCTGACTGTATTGATTCCGGTGGATCGCCCAAGGGAGTCAACAAGAATGCAACGGTCAACAAGCGGAGCAAGACGATCAAGATGGGTATCCCTATGGTAGTCTGAATAGCGAACATGATGTTAGCTGGCTCGCGAGGGCACCATGGAAATCTATACAGGACTCACATCAATAGCCAAGTTCAGCAGATAGAATGAGCACGGGTTCGCCTGGTAGCGATCGGTTGCAATTGTGACAGTCAGCTGCCCAGATGACAGCATAGACATTAGCAGGTTCGCAATGTGTAACAGTATTGATCCGACGACCTGCTTTGAAGCGTCGAACGCCCATATCTTTATCGGCCGTTGTGGTCTCTCTCGCCAACGTTTATATACCAGTGACAGCAGTGCCAAAGCTCCTAGCGCGCCCTGTATGAACAGAGCGAAGGGTCCCAACAGTTTGCATTCTCCCTTGTTGGCGCCTGGTCGCGACGGCTCGTCATTATGAGCTATGACTGTGACTGCTGCAGTTGCTGCTACCGTCATCATGGCAGATAGGGTTGACGATGAGGAGAGGGTGGTAGAAGCCAGTTGAGACGTGGTCATTGTTAGCATCAAAGATGTTATCTTTACAGGCACTGATAGTGCAGCAGGTGCTGTTGAGGGCGCATGGTCTAGGGATGACATAGAAGATGACAGCAGAAACGTGCTGAAGGTCATATATTAACTCGCAGTTGAGACTAAAGTCGATCGGTCAGGGCTGTATTCTCTGGTGGAAGTGAAGATTAGGTACGCCACCAACTCTTCAAAAGCGGAAGAGATCAGTTCACCAGACGACAGACATCACTAAGGTCTGGCAGGAAAGACGTAGAAGACGGTCATCTATCCATAAGTCGAGGAAATCTGATGGCTGTAGATGTAGGTAAGTAAAGGAAGTGAGGTAGTGTAGCGGGGCGGAGTGAAGTCGCACAAGTTCGGTTACTAGGCGTATCACTTCATTATTATTATTATGCCTCAATAAGTCTTCGTCTTGGGTTACCCTAACCTTTAACAGTAGGGGATGGTGTCTGCACAAGAGATGGCTGTTGAAATGCAAGAATTGTAGCTCATGCTTCACCTATATACAGATGCAATCCATCTAATCTTTCATACACTCCCACTATAACCCCCTAATCCTCTCCTCCCCCTGTTCCTTGCCCTCAGGAACTTCCTTCCCTCATCTACCCAAAAGACCGTACTGGCAATTGCCACCAACAACGCCAGATCCTTGATGCTCAGGCCCTCCGTCTGGAAAATTCGCTGTAAGAAAGGCAAGTAAATAACGGCCATCTGCCCTAGCAGGCTACCACCGACCGCAAAATTGAACATGCGATTTCCAGCTACTTTAAGCTCCCTCCTTAGTACGCTTTTGCCCTCACTGCGACATGTGAGAGCGTTGAACATATCAAAAAATACAAAACAAGTAAAGGTCATGGTGGTCTCTCGGGCATTGACCGTGTGGTCCAGGGACATTTCGCGGATATATATTATCATGGTGCCAAGCATGATAATCGTTGCAGAACCAAGGACACGCTGGATAAGCGCTCGCGTGAGGACCCGAGCGTTTCGGGAGCGAGGTGGGCGGTTCATGATGGCAGGGTCAACAGGCTCAACGCCCAAGGATTGTGCTGGCGGGCCGTCCATGAGAATGTCTGGTATTGGGGTCAGTACGAGATGTAAAGGATCTACTTCGTTGGGGAGGAGCCTACTAATCCACAAGATTTGCATGGCATTCAGGGGGTTTCTAAAGCCAAGAAATGTACTAACAAGAACGAGAGACAGAGCTGCAACGCTGGTGCTCAGTTGGAATGTGAGAAAATTCTGAATGTTGTAGAAAATGCCTTTACCCTCTTCGATGGCGCTCAGAATCGTTGAAAAGTCATCATCAGTGAGAATCATGTCAGCTGCTTCCTTGGCAACATCGGTGCCAAGAAGTCCCATAGATATGCCAATATCAGCCTTCTTGAGCGCCGGAGCGTCGTTTACCCCGTCACCAGTCATTGCAACAACATCTCCACGCGATTGTAATGCCCGGATAATCTTCATTTTATGCTCAGGGCTCGTCCGAGCAAATATGGAGGTCCCTGACATGGCGTTAGCTAGCTCGCTCTCCGACATGCGGTCAAGCTCGTCGCCCCTCAATACCGGACGGTGCCCAGGCCGTGATGTGTTCAGAGGCATGCCCAGCTTTTTAGCGATTGCCAAGGCCGTCGTCTCGGCATCCCCAGTTATCATGATGACTTTGACTTGACCAGTCATGAGACGTCGAATCGACTTGTCAACATCTTTTCGAGGGGGGTCATTCATGCCTAAAATTCCCGCAAAGACCAATCCCTGAAAGGCCTCATCGTCTATCTGTCGGCTCGGAGCACGTCCCCTCGTTGGCCGTGGGGTGTTACTCCGACTTTGACCCTTTGTGGGCCTGCACGACCTAGCCGCAGAACCACTTGCAAATCCGAGGACCCTCAAACCGGCCTCCGCCATGTGTTCTGCCGCAGAAAGAGCCGCTTGTCGTCTGGGCTCATCCAGGATGATTTCCCTGCCATCTTTCGACAAATAGGTATCACATCGCTTCAGAATCTGTTCCAGTGCCCCTTTAATGTAAGCCACCTCAGGCCCCTGAATAGAATCGTTGCCTTGATTGGCTCCGATGACGACACCCATCCATTTCCTTTCTGAGCTGAATGGCGTCTCTGCACTTCGAGACCCAATTCGTTCCCGAACATCGTCTTCACCAAAGGCATCAAGTAAGTCCAGTATGGCAACATCTGTCGGCTGACCTACCCAACGGCTCTTGACCCCAACGTTAGGATCACGGCCTAGCGTTGAAGACATGATTGCAGCGGAAGAAGCAGTCGCCGGTGAGTTCGCGTTCGCTCCAGAGAGCCGTGCGTTGTTGGCTATGTTGCCGATACGCAGTATAGTGCGTGTAGCTGGGTCAGGCGTGGACGAGGCCAAATCTCTATTAACCTCTATTGGAGCCGGTGCGTCGAAGTGCCAGACTTTCGTCACGGTCATATGATTAAGTGTTAGGGTACCTAGAAGGAGATCAGCAAGTTTTCTATACTGTCTCGTTTGCTCCGCAGATTACCGGTTTTATCGCTACAAATTACATTGACTGAGCCCAGCGTTTCAACACTGGGTAGTCGTCTGACAATTGCGCCTTGCTTTGCCATCCGCAAAACCCCCAATGCAAGCGTTACGGTAACGATGATTGGAAGACCTTCGGGTATGGCTGCCACGGCAAGGGAAACACCGATTTGGAACATGTCCAGCATTTGCCTGCCTTGCCATAGTCCTACAAGCACAATAAGACCAATAACCCCAAAGGACATGTAGCTCAATTCTTGACCGAGGCGATCCATTGAGAGCTGTAGAGGTGTCCGAGGGCTTTCGATCTCTTGAAGCGACGCTGATATGCTACCAAATTCGGTGCTTGCTCCAGTACCAATAACCAGCCCCTGGCCATGACCTGACCGTACCAGTGTCCCCATGAAAGCTATGTTGGTCTGCTCATTAAGCCGGATGTCTGCACCCACTGTTCCAGCTGCTGGAGATGCGTATGAAGGCGAGGGAGGAGGGCCAGAAGCAGAGGCCCTCGTTGTTACGGGGTACCCGTCCAATACACGTGCTTGCTTCAAAGCTGGTTCATTTTCTCCTGTAAGATTCGACTCATCGATTGACAAGTCCGCAGCTTTCGTGATCCGTATGTCTGCGGGGATCCTATCGCCTGTAGAGAAGATCACCAGGTCACCTTGGACCAATTGTGTCGCCTGTACCGTGGTCGATGCCCGTTCTAATGACGCTGTGGTGGAAGTCAAACTGTTCATCAGTGGCTCCATCTCTATCCCATTTTGCATATCCTGACCCATCCGCGACTTATTACTTGGGTTACCTCTTACAAGATGGGCAAAGTGGGGAACCAGCTTGTTGAGTGCCTCCAAAGACTGCTCCGACCGATATTCCTGTACAAATCCCACGGTCACTACTATTGTGACGGCAATCGCAATGCTAATTGCGTCATCCAAGTTGCCCATGAGAAATGATATGACCGCCGATGCGAGCAGGAGCAAGATGAGAGTTTCCTTGAATTGCTTGACGAACCGAAGCCATAGCGGCTCCGGCTTTTCGTGTGGGAGCTCATTCGGGCCATCTTGAGCGAGCCTTGCTTCAGCGTCTGACGGCGAAAGACCGTGCGTCAGAGATGAGTTTAGGCGCTGCTCGGTATCTTCAGCTGTGAGGAGCGAAAAAGCGGCCGTTCCTGACTATATGAGCTTATATCAGCCACTTGAATGAATTTGGTTCTTAAGATACAGGAATTTACCGGGCTAGAGAAAATCGGAGCTGGTGTTATTGGTTTTGGAGGGGAGACTTGAAGTAAGGAGCTTGGCCCACTGGACACTGGGTTGAATAAAGGCGCGTCTGTTCTTGACATGATTTCATGGCCGGGGCTTGGGAGCAGCAGCGAGCTGGCGGCAACACTTCGACTAAAGTGACGTTGCCGTCAGGGACCTGAGAAATGTCGATTCAAGCTCTTCGAGTTGCTGCCATTGCAAGAGCAGCAGCCTATCAACAGTGGAGCAGCCAGATACTATAAGGTCAGTGGGGTTGATAGTTCCGTACAGATGTATAAAAGTATGTGTACCTTGAGTTGGGAATGTCCTACAGTATTACACCCGTTGTCAATAGCGCGGCTCTTTGCAGCAGTACCTGCAACCGCTGGGTCCCTTAATAGATAGGGTGACTAATCAACACTCTAAGAATTACTACCTTACAGACTGTTACAGTACGGAATACCTTAGGTACTTTTAAGCGAACCTTCTCCTCCTACCCAGCCACGCCATCTCTGTCGCATTAATCACCGTTGTACGGATAACCCCACCGCCATTCCCATCCTACATCTATTGCTGAACGCTGCTTTGACTGACCCTGCATTCGTTCTGGGGGGATGTATTAGCCCATTGCAAGAGGTAATAAGCTTCGCACTCAAGCCCATGCGTTTGGATTTACCTCACCACACGTACACAAACCGACGCGCCGCTGTCAACATCACAACAACATCTGCACGAATTCCAAGCAACCTTTGGCCACAAACTACTTAGGCCTCATCATTGCACTGCCATTGGCAGCTAATACATCAGGATGTTTTACTCGGAAACCCTTCTTTCGAAGACCGGGCCATTGGCTCGCGTCTGGCTCTCGGCCAACCTGGAGCGCAAACTATCTAAAACACACATATTACAATCGAACATCGAGAATAGCGTGAGTGCCATTGTCGACCAAGGTACCGCGCCTATGGCCCTGCGCCTTAGTGGACAGCTCCTCCTGGGTGTAGTGCGGATATATAGCCGAAAAGCCAGATATCTCCTAGATGACTGCAATGAGGCATTGCTCAAGATTAAGATGGTACGTAAATCACTCCCCAAAAACGCTTGTCTGTTCTCACCTGCGGTAGGCATTTCGCCCTGGAAACGTTGATCTCCCTGCAAACCTGAACATGCCAAGTGCGGCAGCACTTACTATAACGGATAAGATCAGTGATCCGACGATGACCGAACTTGATCCGTCCCTTCTCGAATTCCGTCCGATGAACATCGACTTTGGTACGGGAAAGGACGATCCGCTGAACTGGACGAGTCAAATGCTTTCAGACCCGATGAGCATCGAATTCGGGCGAAATGCCCCGGAAGAAAGACGTGACGATGACGATATGAACGTTGAGATTGAGCTTGATTTTGGAGAAGATGATGGTCCGAGCATCGAGATCGGAAGAAGAGAACGGGCCACCAGACCGATAGAAGATGATCTGATTGGTGATGACATGAAATTTCAGAATGCAGATAACCTCAACGTTGACTTTGGCGATGATGATGAACCAACCCGAACTCGTCTTAGCAGCTTAGCGCCCTCTCTAGTAGGTAACGAGACCCCCCACAATCTTGATAATGAAGCCATGATGCTCGACAATCAGGATGACTTTATTCTACCAGCGGATGATACAATTGCCCCTACTGATGGCGTGGCTGCGCCAGCTGATCTACGATCGCAGCGAGATTCTGAATCGCCTTTATCTTCTGTCCATTCAAGCGCACTGAGAAACTTCGACGCCACTAACCTTTACGAAGAGGAAGAGGCGTCCATGCATCAAGAAGCTCACAAAGCCAAGAAACGAAGGACCATTCAGGCTGACGTAGACACTGTCATTCCGACCGCACAAATCAAGCAGCAACAAGCTGACAGGTCTGCTATACTGAAGCCGGCCTCGTTCCTGTCGCGGGATCCGCTGCTGCTTAACCTCATGAATATGAAACGCAACGGTGGCTTCGTATCGAGTGTTATGGGCGATGGACGAGCTAAGGGCTGGGCTCCAGAGCTTAGGGGTATTCTATCGATAGAGGTGGTGAGGAAATCAGGTGAACTGAAGCGAAAGCGCGACAGCGGCGTTGGGGACGTAGATGGTGGAGGACTTCAACCGGGTATGGGCGGAATGCCGCAGCTTGAGATCCCTGAGGACGGAGACGACGTTGCTTGGGGCGTTGAGGGCGTTGGTTTTGGTGGTGATACCACTATTCGTGAGCCATCCGAGATCATCAACCTGCCCGCTGAGGATGGCTTCCAGCCCCTTATAGACTACGAGGACGCCCCTGCTCGGCAAGAAAGCGATGAGGAGGATGTCAGCCCTATTAGAGACCAGTTTGACGATACAATTGCACCGTTGTTGCACCCCATGGAGCAAGGTGCGGTCTCGCTGGGCACACAACATGCTGTACATCTCTTGAGGGATCGTTTTGGATCTTCTGCAGATGGTAGCCCTTCTCAGCAAAAGAAAGCCAATATTCTGTTCCAGGAGATGCTCCCAGAAACTACTACTAGCAAGGTCAATGCCACGAAGATGTTTTTCGAAGTCTTGGTACTGGCTACGAAAGACGCGGTAAAGGTCAATCAGTCAGAGAGTCAGCTTGGAGGTCCTATTCGAATACGGGGAAAGAGGGGCTTGTGGGGAGCTTGGGCAGAGAAGGAGGCTGAAGGGGAGATCGCAGGGCAAAATGCGGCCCCTAGCGTTGCAGTCAATGCTTGATTTCAGAAAGGACGTTTATATCATTAATAGCTCTAGGGAAATGTTTACAAGGGGCGGCTTTTTGTTGCGCGGTCGACTGGTTATCCTAGTGGCTATTCCTTTTTTTTGACTTTGCTTGGCCGTTAGTCTAAGGCCAAGGGTTTCTGGTCAGTTTCTTGTAAAATACATTCCTCGATAGCACTCTGCTACCGTACCCTCCTGATTTGTTTTTGAGGTAGCCTACTGTTAATCTGAATTACGAGTTGTTGGATCTTTATCATTAATATCTCAACTTGCAAACGATGTCCCAGGCCACCAGTAAGAGTGGTTCACACCTCGGTTCGGACACAGAAGAGGCCCGACTAGGATATTGTCCAGTTGATGCGCTATCGCATAAACATTTGAAAATCCTGAGGCAGGGCAAGTCCTTGAGAGGAGTCACCAGACGTCGAGCTACCTATCATCCTAGCTACTAGAACATGTTGTGTTGCGTTGTGTCTGCATATCATGGCCCATTAACAGTATATCGACCCTGGCGCCTAAGCTTAGAAATCAAAAGCTGATTTGTGGGGAGAGCTGATGAGAAATCAATGGGTGTCGACGTATATGCGTCGACTTACTCCGTACATACAAAGCTATCTTTGTCCTATAGTCTTTCTCTCTGCTTTCTCTTGACAACATACAAAAAGCATAACATGGCACCCATTCGTGTCGGCATTATCGGCCTTTCCCCAACAGCCAAAACAGCTTGGGCCAGCACCGGACACTTGCCATACTTGAAAGCTTCTAAACACAAATACGCCATTGCCGCTCTATGCAATTCCAGCGTTGCCTCTGCCAAGTCGGCCATCGAGGCCTACGGTCTACCCCAATCCACAAGAGCTTACGGTAATCCACATGACCTGGCGAATGACGAAGAGGTACGATTTGTTATCCAAAACCTGTCATCAGTACGTGGCTACATGTGAGGGACATTCGACTGAACCGGCCATAGGTCGATCTAGTCGTTTGCAGTACGAGGGCAGATGTACACTACGGAACCATCAAGCCTAGCGTTGAGAAAGGAAAAGATGTATATGTTGAATGGCCACTTGCTCAAGACCTAAAACACGCTGAGGAGTTGCTGGCTTTGGCCAATGAAAAGGGCTCCAGGACGATGGTGGGGTTGCAGGGCCGGGCGTCGCCCGTTATCTTGAAAGTGAAGTCTTTGATTGACCAGGGGAAAATTGGGAAGGTCTTGAGCAGTTCGGTCAATGCTATAGGGGGTGCAAACGATCGTAACTCAATCCCTGCTTCTCTCAAGTACTTCACCGACAAGAGCGTTGGCGGCAACATTTCAACATTTTGACGGTTTTTATTGGCCATAGTAGGTTTCTCGTCGGCGTCTGCAGCTGGGCTTTTATGCAGCTCCTCGGCCCAGTTGTATGAACTGGTATACTGACACCTCCAACCAGTCAGTGACTATGTGCACTTCACGCTCGGAGAATTTTCATCGATCACATCGAGATTGGCGATACAACGCCCTGAAGTCAGCCTTAGAGGCAGTGACGGCAAGATCGTAGAAACAGTGACCTCGGATGTTCCGGACCATATTTCGATCATTGGAGACCTAGCTTCGGGGGCTCCTGTGACCATCAATCTACGTCGTGGACAGCCATTCAAAGGCTCGCCGGGCTTCTTCTGGAATATTGATGGTGAGCTAGGGGAGATTCGGGTGACCGCTCCAAGCCCTTTGTTTCCAGCCTTTGACGCCGACGTCAAGATCGAGATCTATAACTTTGCCAACGATAACGTGGAAGAGTTGAAATGACAATGGAATGACACCAGCTTGCCAGTGGCTGCACGGAATGTGGGGGCGCTGTATGACCAGTTTTCGTTCGGAGCGAAAGGGCAGTACCCGGACTTCAACGAAGCGGTCAAAAGACACAGGGAGATCGAAGCAGTCTTCAAAAGTTCTGATGAGGGCCAAAGCATAGATTTAGACATGGGCAAGTAGCTAAAGCATCCTTCACAGTATTCAATCCTACTCAAGGAACGCAAAAATCGCATTTACCAGTATGTATGTAGTACATAGGTAGGCACGGTAGGTACATTAGCATGAAATCAAGCCGCAAACGTAGCTAAATTTCGCGCTAGTAGATTATCTTAATTTTGAGCCTCTTCTGCTTATCATGCTCCGTCACTCGCTTCGTCGCCGTTCGTAAGGTAAAGCAGGGCTTCGCCTCTCTTATTTCTCTGTAAAAGGTTGAACCTTGAGATTATTCTCCAAGATGAAGCAGAGATTCTCAAGTCTAGATGTCAAGGTACGACATCCCATTTTAGGCAATGGAACATCCAGAGCTGATCAGCTCTCCATCTAGGTCATTGCGCTTGAGCTCTCCAAGTCACTTTGCACTCTTCGTCTTGCAAATGTGTACGACCTATCGTCTGTGAGTATGTCGTGGTTTTCTCTCCCAAACCTTCACCAAACTAAAAGGGGCCTCTAGAGGATCTTCCTCCTAAAATTTGCAAAGCCGGACCAGCGCCAGCAGATGGTCATTGACTCGGGTTTTCGATGCCATCTGACAGACTTCATAAGGGTGACTGCCTCTGCCCCGTCACAATTTGTCACACGGCTTCGGAAATACCTCCGCTCGCGAAGAGTGACCTCTATTGCTCAGGTTGGCACGGATCGGGTCATTGAATTTCAATTCAGCGATGGGCAATACCATCTTTTTCTGGAATTCTATGCTGGGGGAAACATTGTACTTACGGACAAGGACCTAGGTATTCTTAGTCTCCTTCGTATCGTCCCCGCAGGTGAGGAGCAGGAAGAGCTTCGCGTTGGGCTCAAGTACTCCATAGAGAACAGACAGAACTACAATGGTATTCCTACTTTGACAAAGGAGAGAGTATTGCTAGGTCTGAGAAAAACGCTTGATAAGGTCAGCGATGATAATTCTTCTCGTACAAAGAAATCAAAGAAAAAGACGGGGGATGCTCTGCGAAAAGCCCTCTCGACTTCCCTTAACGAGTTTCCGCCCATGCTCGTTGACCATGCATTACGCGTGACTGGTTTTGACTCGGACACACCAATTGAAGACGTGGTGATGGATGATGCGCTACTCGAAAAGCTCATGTTGGCATTAAGGGAAGCACAGCGAGTGACAGATGACATTACGTGCTCGAATTCATCAAAAGGCTATATTATTGCAATGCCAACGAAATCGAAATCCCATGATCAGTATGGACTCCACGGAGTGTCTGTGGGGCTGGAACACAACAATCTTATGTACGAAGACTTCCATCCCTTCCGACCTGCGCAATTTCAAGGAAATCCAGATATTCAGATACTTGAGTTTGACGGATTTAACAAAACAGTCGATGAATTTTTTTCCTCAATAGAGGGTCAAAAGCTAGAGTCTCGACTTGCAGAACGGGAAGAGAATGCGAAAAGAAAACTTGACGCTGCAAGGCAGGATCATGACAAACGTATTGGGGGCTTGCAACAGTTTCAGGAGCTCAACGTTCGAAAAGCTCAAGCCATAGAGGCAAATTTGCAGAAGGTGCAGGAAGCCATTAATGCAGTCAATGGACTTATCGTGCAAGGAATGGATTGGGTAGAGATTGCACGTCTGATCGAGATGGAGCAAGCTAGGCAGAACGTTGTAGCAGAGATGATCAAGGTACCCCTCAAGCTCTACGAGAACACCGCTACCCTCCTTCTCGCAGAAGCGGATTACGGCGACGAGGAAGATTTCGATGGAGATGAGACAGGTAGCGACGTCTCAGACAGCGAAGATGAACAACACCAAACACCAAAGCCGTCTAAGATTACCAAAGCTGTTGACAAAAGGCTTGCTGTAGATGTCGATCTTGCTCTCTCTCCGTGGTCAAATGCACGGCAGTACTACGATCAGAAGAAGAACGCAGCTGTGAAAGAGCAGAAGACGCTGCAGTCATCCTCTAAAGCACTAAAAAGCACAGAAAGAAAGATTACGGCCGACCTGAAGAAGGGCCTAAAGCAAGAAAAGCAAGTTCTGCGGCCTATTCGGAGGCAATTGTGGTTTGAAAAATTCCTTTACTTCATATCTTCCGAGGGTTATCTCGTCTTAGGCGGAAAAGACGCACAACAGGCCGAGATCTTGTACAGGAGATACCTAAAAAAGGGGGATGTTTACGTTCACGCAGACTTGCAAGGAGCTGCCTCTGTCGTTATCAAAAACAAGCCTGGTTTGACAAATGACCCAATACCTCCCTCTACATTATCTCAAGCTGGTACCTTGACTGTAGCAAGCTCAACCGCATGGGATTCGAAGGCCGTGATGTCGGCTTGGTGGGTAGACTCGGCCAAGGTGTCGAAGACGGCACCTAACGGAGACTTCCTGGCTATTGGTAACTTCGAGATTCGAGGTCAGAAGAATTTTCTGCCTCCCGCACAGCTGTTGCTCGGCTTTAGTATCATGTTTCACATTAGTGAAGAGAGTAAGGCGCAGCATCTTAAACACCGATTTCAAGGTGAAAGGACCACAAAGAATAACGATCCAGAAGACGTAGCAGAAGGCGTAGAAGAAGGTATAGAAGATGGCCCAGGATATGGGGACAATGATCAAACGGATAGTGAGATCGATCAAGTCAAGAGCAAGGATAATTCATATAATGAAAGGCCTTTTAGCACTGCAAACGATGAAGCGTCGGATAGTGCGGAGAACGAAGACGCAAATGATAGTAGTTCAGAGCTCGGGGACGACAATCCACTCCAGCCTGATCTTGCTCGTACTGGCGATGCCGACATGCCAGAAGCTGAAGGTGGCCCTGCAATTGCATCAGGCCATGGTCTATACCAATCTGCAAACACAGAATCCATCGAATCTGAACGTTCAGAGAAGGAAGATTCAGCGGGTCGTCGAGAAGGCAGTCAAGTATTGGCTGTCAACTCCGATAGAACAGTCGTAGGTGTCCGTCATGATTCAGCAAAGGAGCAAGGGGCACTTTCTTCTTCAGCCAATGTATCTCAGCCCTCACAAGCAGCCTCCAGAACCGGGCTAGAAACCGCCGTGGAGGCTTTCCACCCTGCGCCCTCACTCGCCACCTCAACGCTGTCCGAAAAACCGACCTCTTCCCTGCAAGCGCCCCCCGTCCGTGGCAAACATGGCAAGCGCAATAAACTCAAAACCAAATATGCCAACCAAGACGAAGAAGATCGAGCCCTCGCGCTCCGGCTCCTAGGCTCGGCAGCAGAGCAGAAAACCATCGATGACGCGGCTGCGAGATTGGCCAAGGAGCAAGAACTCACAGCGCAAAAAGAGAGACGAAGACAACAGCACGCGATTGCTGCCGCGAAGGGTAAGGAGGTAGAGGAGATCCGGAGGGCCAATTTCGAGGAGGGGATAGACGAGGAAGAGGAGGACGAAGTGGTGGATCTGGAGGCCTTTGTAGGGACGCCACTACCGGGTGATGAAATTCTAGACGCGCTCGTCGTGTGTGGGCCCTGGGATGCCGTAGGCGCTCGGTGTAGGTGGCGAGCGAAATTGCAGCCTGGCACGACGAAGAAGGGCAAGGCCGTTCGGGAAATCTTAGGCGTGTGGACAGGGGTTATAGGGGATTGGGAGAAGAGGAAGAAGCCTGCCGGTGATGGGGTGGATCAGGCGGTCACGATGGAGATGGAGATGAGGAGGAGAGAGGGGGAATTGATCAAGGGCATCAAGGATACGGAGGTTGTAGGCGTCGTCGCGGTCGGCAAATGTCGGGTTTTGATGGGAGGGGAGCGAGCGGGCAGAGGGAAAGGAGGAGGCGCTGCCAGGACGGGAAAAAGAGGGGGCAGGGGCAGTAAGAAGCAGAGGTAGTAGCTCGACGTGATTGCAATGCCGATTATCAAGCTTCATACGAATCACTTGAAACGAATATTGTAGTGGTCATGCTTTGATTTCTATTTCCGCTGCTTTTCGGAGTCTATTCATTACCGCCGCTGCGGCATCGCCTTCGCCGTCATTGATGCCCTCGACGAATATAACGTCTACGCCTTTCTGATCGAGTTCCCGGAGAGCAGAGAACAGGCCCCGAGCTATGTGCGCCGTATCCTTTCCCAGCCCTATGTCCCAGACATCGGTCGCCTGACTGCCGGACCGCTCATCGAGCATGATCTTAAGATAGCATGCAAGAGGTACAGGAGGTGACAAAGGGGCTGATGAAGGCAGCACATCGCCAATGGATTTTCCGTCGAGTATCCTTTCCGCAACCACTAACGTCGTTCCGTTTATATGGGTTTTATTGTATTTGGTGACGATAGGGCCGCGAGCTTTGGCGTCCGCCTTTCTCTCCTCCAAGAGGTCTTTCGTCCAGTTCTTTGTTCTTAAGATGCCAATGCTTTTTGACTTTAAAGCATAGCTTTTCACTAACTCCATATCCAGTTGTCCCTCTATCAGTGACACCCTTGCTCTGGGGGAATAATGTCGATATTTCATCCCTGGCGCTCGTGGTACTTCTCCATCTGCGTAATCGCGATAGCCCACTCTTACCCCCTCCCATCCTGGACAACCCCTTAGCATCTCAATCGAAACACCTCCAGGCCTGAGGATGACTGGCGGATCTGCGAGTCCGTCAACAACAGTGCTTTCTACCCCAATAGCGCAAGGTCCACCGTCTAATATCATATCAACTCGTCCCGAGAGATCTTCCAGAACGTGGGCGGCGGTGGTCGGCGAGGGCCTCGTGGAGACATTAGCAGAAGGGGCGGCAAGAGGGACGCCTGCCAAGTGAATGAGGGCGAGTGCCAGCGGAGAAGATGGCATCCGGACACCGAAAGTGGGCAGCGAGGCGGAGACTTGAGGTGCAAGGGGATTTGGCGCGGGGAGGGGAAGGAGGATGGTAAGAGGCCCGGGCCAGAAGCGGGATATTAGAGAGTGGTATATTAACGGAATGGGATCCGTGGGACGTTCACAGATAATCGATGAATTAGCCAGGGGCCGGCGTAAAAGCCCTCTGAGTTGCGAAAGAGAGCTTATGTGGACAATCAAAGGATTATCTGGCGGTCGTTGCTTGGCAGCGTAGATGCCGAGTACGGCAGAACTGCGAGTCGCGTCGGCACCAAGCCCATAGACTGTTTCTGTAGGAAATGCAATAGGAACGTTGCTGGATCGGAGCATTGTTGCTGCAGCGGACAAATGAGCAGCATCGGTGGTCTTTGAAAGCCTGAGGTCCCAGTCTCCGAGGAAGGATTCTTCGGGACTAGTGAAGGTGAACTCTCCGATTTTGCTCGGGTCTACCGGTAGTACTCGTGTATTGCGTCCGCCATTTGGAGACGGCTGCAATATCTGTTCTGTACTTCCAGCCATTGCAGTCGATGTCCTGACCGCGCTGTGTGGGATATTTCGAAGGTGAGCGCCAGCACAATTCGCGCGGCAGAGAGCGGTAGGGCGGATAGCTATGATTGCGACAGCTAGGCCGTGCTACTTAGGTATTTCTCTATGCGTTGATACCGTCGGCTACAACGTCCTCAGACTCCCTACGGCTGTCGACTGCCAGGTTGCCTGGGCCTCGAAAATTTGATCTTTTGGCTTCGCCAGTCTAATAGAGGCGTGGACCCTAGCGGCCTGTACGTTGACCTTGGAAGTGGTAACGACAGAGCCTCCAGAAGAGCTGAAGAAGGAGTAATAGGTTCGGCTTTAGGCATTGTTTCTATGTTTTTGAGTGCCTTTGGCGGACGGTCACAGCAAGTTGCCTCAGTTCTCAAACGTGCCAACGTCGCTAAGCCCCTTCGGGTTAGCGCCCTGCTGACTTCGCAGCATACGGGCGACACGTCTGAGTGCAAACCCCTGTAAGATAGGTTGATCTGCGTTAATTTGATGACAGACAGCTCGCACAACTTGCCTCGTTAACTTTTGCAAGTCACAACATTCTTGTTTGCGACGCGATCATCAATGCACAACATGTAAATCATAATGTATGTGAACTTGTGATAGTACTTTCACATATGCTCTATCTGATGCGTCTAATTTAAGTATCAATAAAATTCTGTGAGATCAATAAGTTGCGTCATCGCATCATTGAGTCGACTGCGTGTGATAATTCGAATAGTCGAACAGCGCGATCAAGAATATGCTAGCTTCGATTTTTTACTCTTGTCGTCAGATATTTCATGATCATATCATTGACTGAACTTAGTTGAACTTGCATCGACAGTTTGTAAAGTGAACTAAATTTTAAAGTTTAGCAAAAGAAACATTTGTCACTTAAAGCTGAATAAAATCGAGATTTAAGCTGAGCTCATCTGACTGAGTTCTGCTTTTGTCAATAAAATCTGCGTTCATTCATATGCTCTGAACTGCATCTCAATATAATCTGCGTTTGTTCATATGTGCTAAAATAAATCTCGCTTTCATTGCTTATGTCACATATGTCGATTCTTTTATTTATGTATATTATATATATCTACAGAGACTTATTTATAGGCAGATTATAGTATGAAGCGTCGCTACAATGAATGTCGTCGTTGTACTCACTTTAGATTTTCAATGATAACTCATTCTTTCATTCTTCAACATTATATCAACAACAGCTCAAACTCTTTTTTTATTGATTTCATTATTCTCATCGCTACTTTTGACTTCTTGCAGCCTTCACAAAGCTTAAACTATTCGCTATAAATGCATTGTAATGACTTGTCAAACTTTATGCATTAACATTCTTTGCAATATTTTAAATCAATTCAACATTATCTGATCTGACATCAGTTGTTGCATTGTTGATAATCTTGCTCTTGATCATAGTGTGCAAGATCTTGAGTAATCACATATTTATCATCTGCAGCAGATTCAATAACTCATTTAGCTTTTTCGCAATTTTATCATTATTTTCAAAATCATGAATCTGAGATCAGTCAACTATATCGATGTACGCAAAATCAATCATTTGCAAAAGCATCGTAAATGTCATCTCTTTGACTTGTATCTTCGCTTGATATGCAAGTAAATGATCTCACTCATCAGAGAACTGAGCTTTGCAGTAGTCTGACACAGCTGCTAGAAAGATTCTATAAGCTGACTTTTCATGATTTTCAATCTCAAGTTAAATCAATTGCATGTGCTTGATTGATCTTAAAGCAGATACATTGATACTTTTTTAGCATCTTAACAGAACATTGAAGTCTGACTCAATTGATTAGACTGTCATTGTACTCAAATCACAAGAGCACATTGAATGTAATCTTTGAAATTGAAAATCTTTGTTGACTTGCAAGATCAAAGATCAAGAAACACTCAGTATGTATGAAAAGATTGTGAGCATTACGTTTTGCAGTGAAGAAAATGAGTCGTGTGCTCTATATAAAAAGTAGATAGAAAGATTTCGCTCTCATGATCATATAATGACATTGTCTTGCAAAATTTCTCTTTTCATTCAATGCAATTGCTGTTAGAAGTTTGATGTTGTGATTTGCAAGTTCTTGAACAAATGCAGAATATTTAATGACAGAAAGTTTTTCTCATGTTTATGAGTTGATGATGTTGAGTGTGATGTCAAAGTTCATTGATTAACATGACATGAACATTTAAGATCTTCAATCATATCAAGTATTTATGTACTATCTTTGAAGAGACAAGATTATTCAGACTTTCTACAATTCACGACAAAAGTAGCTTCAAGATCTTGCAGAAGATGATTTCTTTTACAAACAAATACTTTGCAGCTTTGTTAAAATGCAATGATTGAATAATTTTAGCTTACATATTTCATCTCATGCAAGAAACATGAAGAAAACATTCTTGCAAAATTTAAACATGTGCAATCATGAAGATATCAAGAAACACAATCAGTATGATCTCATTGAGTCGATTCATCACATTAATGCACATGATGAGTGATTGATGACAAAGTGCAAGATTGAGCAGTAAGACTCTCTGTTAATGATGAGCAAAGCAAGACAGCTATTCAGATACAAGTAATAGTGTCTTGTATATCTTAATGAGCTGTATATAATCATGATTCTAGCTATATATATATAATATATAAAGAAAGCATTTCATTTTCTGATGTGCAACTTTGTTGATTGAATTTTCATAGCTTCTGATGAGATGATGTTTCAGAGTCAATCTGTTGTTTTCGCAAGTTTGACTGATGTATGATTCATTGAACTGCAAGACAGATTCATTGAACTCATGATGTTTGCTTTGATGTCATTAATTATCATGTAGTTTTCAAGATGTATGAAAGTCATTGAGTTTAGCATTCTTGATTGCATCTAATAGCTTAATGACAATTGCTCAAAAATCATAAAACTCGACTATTGTGATTGCAATGAAGCGAAGTGCATCTGTGTCTTCTTTAATCAAGTAACTACATCATTGATCTTGTTGATAATCAATTGTGATGATTGTAATCAGTACACTCTTCAAGTCAAAATCTTCGCAAATGACTTTTATAAATTTAGATTTTGCAAATTGTGACTTCTGTATTCATGATGATGAACTTTGAGTAAGTCATCATTATAAAATGTGAGTTACTTGTGTTGATGCAAATTTGCAAATGAGCGAGCTGATACTCAATTTTTAAACATTAAAAGTCAAGTCAACTTTTAAGTTAAAGTATAATATAAATAAAGTATCACATGTTCTTCATGTACATCAACAGCACTTCTTCTCTTTTCTGAGAAAACATTTTTATAATTTTGTACTTCAGATCTTCATTAATTGCGTTCACATTTGCATCATCTGCAATGTATGAATGTCTGATAAGTATGAGAAGACTTTTCAAGTGCACATTTTCATGTAAATGACTTGAACTTTAAGATTTATAATTTTTAAGAAGAGTGCACTTTTCTTACTTGTAATCTTTCATCTATCTCTTTTCATGATTGATATTAGTGATGTAATAAAAGCGTGATTTTGAATTGTAAAATTGCTAACATTTGACAAACACTTTCATTACTTCAATGAGTGAAGTTTTCTAGACTCTGCTGCATTTCATAAATGCAGAATGATTGTAGCTGAAATCAATACAGATGAACATTGTTGTCAATTTAAAAAATGATACTGCATCTGCTTCTTCAAATCATTGTTGATCTGCACACATTCAGACACAATGTTGATTGAATAGTCATGATTTTCTTAATGAGCTATTCAAATGAATCTATTCAAGAGAATAAAAATGAGAATTTATGATTATGCTTGAGCAGTGTTGTTTGTATCATTGAAGATTTGTTGAATCATTGAAGTAATATCTGCAACATTATCAAGAATCATAAAACTTAATGTTAATTATATAAAATTTTTCATGATCTCAATAAGTTTTGATGAATATATCAGTGAATGTCAAAGAAGAAAGAGTAAATACAACTATTTATAATATAAACTGATAAACTAGTAACACATCATGCTTTCTTGATGCACATGTATGAAGCGATGTGATTTATGCGCAGTCGTCATTTTTCATTCTGTCACTGAGTTCAATGTGATCATCTTCATCATTATCATCATTCTTAATATTTCTGATTAATTCTTTAACTTGAAATGTTTTAAGCTTCAATGTCATGTTCATTAAACGCGCTTGATGATTTTGTCTGTCATATATCAGCATCTCAATCTGCAAATTTACACAGCGCAAGTCATAAGTGATAGTCTTCTTATGTTGTTTAAAACAATTGACTTTCTTCTTGATTTGTGCTTGATCTCTCTTCATTCATTTCAAATCAATCTGAACTAGTCTCTTGATTCTGTGTAGATTGTAATCAACATCAATTAATTTGATAATGTCAATGATAAAGCATGATGACTTTTCATTTAAATACTTCTGCAGTTTTTTCAAATCTTCTTGAAATAATTAAACTATGTTCATCATTCTAGATTTGAACAATTTTGAAGTTATCAAAGTCATTGAAACTTTAAAAACAAGTTGAAAGTACTACATAATTAAATGTTAACAATTATGTTAAACATGTTTTTTCTTACTATGCACATGATAACTTTCAAGAACAATATTAACAGAAAGTAAAGACTCTGTCACTTACTCAATAAAAAATAAGTGCATTCATAGAATTCATGATACAGAATACAGTCTTCTCATTCTTGTTTCAGATATGATTGATGAGTTCGTTGATTGCTTTGATCTTGATACAGTTCATCTTGAAGATAATCTTGAAAATGTGCTTCTCATAGAAAAACTCAACTCTCTTCAAGTCATAGAGATGATCTGTTTCAAAGTGAACATATTTCTTCTTTCAATCTTCTTCTTCAGAAAACACAAGTAACTGTGTCTTTGAAAGTTGTTCAAGATGCAAGAATGTGCTAAGTACTTTGAGTCAATGAACTTTCATCATTTAATTGTTGATGTTGATTTGAGATTAATTTTCAATGCACTTTTGTGCTCTTCACTCTTATGTTTTTCTATTTTTATTCTTTTGAAGTTGTTCAGTGATTATCATCATTGAGAAATTGACAAGTTCATTAAACATTGATAAAAGCTTGCAATCAACATCTTGATGCTTATTTGATTTCACATCTGTAAGAAAAGAGTTGAAAAACTTCAATAAATTGATATCACATCGTAATCATAGTATGTTGCATATGATCTTTAACTCTTTGATGATCTTTCTTTTGAAGATTAATGATTTTCATATGTATCTTGTTCATCTTTTTCAAATTTTTATATGTACAGTATATCAAATTGACTTGATAAACTTCTTTTTCTTTTCATATTGATTCATGTTGATTCATCATCAAGTCTGTCATCAGCATGTTCATTCATGTCATCATTTGTATGAAAGATTGTTCAAAGAATGTATCTGTAACAAATCATTTACAAGATTTTTCATTCATGTTTTTAAATAAATTGATGATTTTGAATGTTTGAATCATCTCTTTATGCATCTCATCTGTGATCAGTCAATCTCATTTTATATTTCAGAGCTATCATAGAAGTATTCTCAACTCGATGCATGTTTCGATTTCGTGCACATCTCACTTTACTACTTTCATCTTTCTTCAAAAATCAATTACAAATTCAATATGACTTCAATTGAGGCAGCGCTTGCAGATCTAGCTTTGCAAGACTCATTTAACTACACTGCAACTGCAAAGAAATTCAATATCAATTAAAGCATGCTGTCGCGACGACATAGGGACAAAACGGTCTTCGTGAAGAAAAGCAAGCAAACGACGTCAATTCTTTCGAATCAACAAGAAAAAGAGCTTATTCGCTATATCAACAAGCTTATCAAGCGTGATATATCTTCTTTCAATGTCATGATTCGCGTTTTTGCGTATAATATATCTGGAAAACAGTCAGGCAAAAACTGATCTTATGAGTTCATTCAACGTCATTCAGATATACTGCAGTCAAAGTTTCTACAAGACGCTGATCTAGAGCGAAAGAAAGTCAATAATGCATATCAATATCAGCTTTATTTTGACCTTGTAAGTGTCTTCATTACGTTTAG